>FZPS01000164.1_pt81 | contig 93689 bp, 86 predicted proteins | sample 1817821 | NCBI WGS metagenome assembly FZPS01 (sample SAMEA104158645, study PRJEB21678) | metagenome | place: Germany | collected 2015-04-21
GTCCAGACCTTTCCGCGGAGAGAGAGGGATTCGAACCCCCGGAAGCTCGCACTTCAACGGTTTTCAAGACCGCCGCAATCGACCACTCTGCCATCTCTCCTAAAAATCGAGTGCAAAGATATGATTAATTCTCTTAATAAAAAAGACAAAATCAGGAATATTTTTATTCAATTTAAAAAAATCAATATTTCGTTGTATCTTTGTATAAACTGAGTGTTGTAAAGTACTTTTATACATACCTCAAACATATATTCTACTCTAACAATAAACTATCATATGCTATTTACCGAACTTCCCTTAACAGATTCTCTTTTAGAAGGATTGGATGCAATGAATTTTAAAGAAACTACTCCTATTCAGGAACAGGCAATTCCTATCCTGCTCAAGAAAAAGGATGTTATAGCCTGTGCACAAACAGGAACGGGCAAGACTGCTGCATTTTTGCTTCCACTTTTAAATAATCTGCAAACAGATGATCATGATCAAAATAAGGTAAATGCAATTATTATGGCTCCAACGAGAGAGCTGGCTCAACAGATCGACCAGATGATGGAAGGTTTTTCTTATTATACTCCATTTTCTTCGGTTGCGGTTTATGGTGGTAATGATGGTGAGGCATGGGATGTTCAGAAAAAAGGACTTTTAAATGGGGCAGATGTGGTGATTTCAACTCCGGGAAGGTTATTATCACACATAAATCTTTATAATATCGATTTCTCAGGAGTTAAATATTTCATCCTTGATGAGGCTGACAGGATGCTGGATATGGGATTCTATGATGATATCATGAAGATAGTGAAGCTGCTTCCAAAAGATAGGCAGACTGTAATGTTTTCAGCAACCATGCCACCTAAAATCCAACAGATGGCAAAAACAATTCTTAGAAATCCTGAAGAGATAACTATATCTGTAGCAAAACCACCTGAATCAATTATTCAGTCGTCTTACATCTGTTATGAGTCACAGAAAATGGAGATTCTTAAACTCCTTTTCAAAAATAAAAAGCCTCACAAGGTTATACTTTTCTCTGGAAAAAAACAGAAGGTAAAAGAGATTGCTAAAACACTTCAGAAGATGGACCTTTCTGTAGGTGAGATGCATTCCGATCTGGATCAGTCACAGCGTGAGCATGTCATGCGTGAGTTTAAAAATGAAAGAATTGATATTTTAGTAGCCACTGATATTGTTTCACGAGGCATTGATATTGATGATATTACCCTTGTAATAAATTTTGATGTACCTTACGATGTGGAGGATTATGTGCATAGAATAGGGAGAACTGCACGTGCAGGTGATTCAGGAATGGCAATAACTTTTGTTTCACCGGAAGATCAGCATCTGTTGGAGAAGATAGAACAGTTCCTTCAGAAAAAGATATATAGAATACCTGTACCAAGTGAACTTGGTGAAACACCTGAATATAATCCTGAAGAGTTCAGAAAGCAAAAAGGTACAAAGAGAAATTCATCAAAAAGTAGGTCTTCAACTAAACCGGGTGCTAATGATAAGAGAGAAAAAGTGGAGAAATCTGCAAGATCCGGGAATAAACAGCGTAAAGGGAATAAGAATCGTACAATTAAGGGTTCTAAAGAAGAGTCTGTAAATAATGTGACAAAAGAGAACGAGAATCTAAAAAACGACCTGAGTAATAAAGAGAACAGCAACAATAATCAGAATAGAAAAAGGAATAATCGTAATAATAGAAAAAGAAAACCGGTTCAAGAAAATACTCAACAGAATGTTAAAACTGCTCAGGGTAAGGTTAAATCAAATAAGCAGGATTCAAATAATACAACCCCTGGTAAATCTACAAACAAAAGGTTGGTAAAGAAAAAAGATCTTAACAGGTCGGATATATCTGCCGCAGAAACCGGTAATAAAGGAATATCAGCTGAAGTAAAATCAGGTAAAGGAAAAGATACTGGCTCACGAAAGATGAAAGCTGTTGCGAAAAAACAGGACTCTGCTAAAGTTAAAAATGAATCGGTAAAACAGCAGGAGAAAACGGCTAAAAAAAAGTGGTGGAGTTGGTGGCCATTCGGCTCTAAATAAATCGCGAAGCCGGACTGACAGGCATCAGACCGGCTCCTAATCGGAAAGATAGTTTTTGATCCTATTCCATCCGCTTTATGATAATGTTTTTATAATCTCAGAATATTTTCAGCTTTTATCTTTATTAATTAAACAGTTGCTAAAACTGCTCTGTTTTCCAGTTCCACTACTTCCATTCCACGAATAATAGCTTTTTCGTTAATCGGCAACAGATAATGATGACGCTCAGGCAAAGTCTCCTTAAGTCCTTTCATCACATTCTCTATCTTAAGCATAGAAGAGATTTTGAGTAATCCTCCCAGAATAATCATATTAAAAACTTTACTGTTTTCCATCTTCACCGACTCATCCATCGCATTGATTTGATATATATTTATATCGGTGCGCTGCACTTTATTGTTGATACCATATCCATCGTAGATAAGGATCCCACCAGGCTTAACCTTGTCCTGAAACTTGTCTAGTGATGGTTGGTTAAGAACAATTGCAACATCATAATTATTAACAACAGGAGAGCTAATTGGTTCATCAGAAATGATCACTGTAACATTTGCTGTTCCCCCTCTTTGCTCTGGTCCATAAGCCGGAAACCAAGACACCTCTTTACCCTCCATGATACCTGAATAAGCCAGTATCTTGCCCATCGACAAAACACCCTGACCACCAAAACCAGCAATTACAATTTCCTGTAGCATTTTATATAATTAAAGTTTTTAAACGTTTTTCAAATCACCAAGAGGAAACACCGGGAACATATTTTCAACCATCCAGTCATTTGCTGCAGCAGGTGTCATTTTCCAACCTGAGTTGCAAGTTGAAACAACCTCTACGATTGATGTGCCCTTACCTGCCATTGAGTTTTCAAATGCAAGCTTGATAAGTCTCTTGGTTTTCTTTACTGCAGCTGCAGTGTGCACGCTTGTGCGACTGGCCAGGCAAACGCCATCCAGCTGTGCAAGCATGTCAAGTATTTTAAGAGGACGACCCATACTGCTGGTGTCACGTCCGAAAGGACTAGTAGATGTTTTCATATCCTCCAGTGTTGTAGGAGCCATTTGACCACCTGTCATACCATAAATTGCATTGTTTATGAATATTATGGCAATATTCTCACCCCTGTTTGCAGTGTGGATTGTTTCAGCAGTACCAATTGCGGCAAGGTCGCCATCACCTTGGTATGTGAATACCATTTTATCAGGAAGGAGTCGTTTTGTCGCAGTGGCAACAGCGGGAGCGCGACCATGAGCAGCTTCCTGCCAGTCAATATCAAGATAGTTATACGCAAATACTGCACAACCAACAGGTGCAATTCCAATTGTTTTCTCCTGAAGTCCAAGCTCTTTTATAACCTCCGCAATTATTTTATGTACTACTCCATGAGAACAGCCCGGGCAGTAGTGCATATAATTTTCGTTCATGATATCCGGTTTTGAGTAAATCAAATTTTCCGGACATACTATATCTTCTCTATTCATTCGATTAAACTATTTATTTTCAATTGTATCGCACGATACTGTTTACCTTTTACTGAACCTGTAGATCAGATAAAATATTATTGCTGCTCCTCCTGACCACCAGGTGAGTTTCATATCCTTATCGGTTGAAAAGTAAATTACAATTGTTGCGATAAACGCTAATAGGAAAAGCAACAGAAACAAATTTCTTATTTTTGGATCCATGACGTAAGGTTTTTATTTTACTATTTTTTCTTTTAAAGCATCAAGAACACCGTCTGGAGTTGGAACAATACCACCGAGTCGGCCATAATGTTCAACTGGTACTTTACCATTGACTGATAAGCGTACATCTTCAACCATCTGACCGGCATTCATCTCCACAGTTAGCATCCCTTTAACCTTGCCTGCATATTCATTGAGTATCTTAGCTGGGAAAGGCCATAAGGTGATAGGACGAACCAGACCAACCTTTATGCCCTCTTGTCTGGCCATCTCAATTGCTTTAAGGCAGATACGAGCAGTTGAGCCAAATGCAACTATTATATATTCAGCATCATCACATTTAACCTCTTCATAACGTACTTCGTTTGCTTCAATCTGACGATATTTTGCCTGGAAACGAATGTTATTTTTCTCCATAGATGCTGAATCAAGTTCAAGCGAGGTAATGATGTTAGGACCTCTTTCAGGGGTCTTCCCAAGAGTTGCCCAGGGACACTGTTCACGTATTTCCTGTTCTGTTCTTCTTGGTTTGAAATCGGGAAGTTTCACCTTCTCCATCATCTGACCAATTACTCCGTCAGTCAGAATCATTGCCGGATTGCGGTATTTAAAAGCTAGATCAAAAGCCAAGCCCACAAAGTCGGCCATCTCCTGAACCGAATTAGGAGCAAGAGTAATAAGTTTATAATCACCATGTCCCCCACCCTTTACAGTCTGGAAGTAATCAGCCTGCGATGGCTGTATTGTACCCAAACCCGGTCCGCCACGCATTACATTTACAATAAGTCCTGGCAGCTCAGCACCTGCCATATAAGAAATTCCTTCCTGCTTGAGACTAACTCCCGGGCTGGAAGATGAGGTCATCGAGTATTTTCCACATGCTGCTCCACCATATACCATGTTTATTGCAGCTACTTCGCTTTCAGCCTGTAACACCACCATTCCGGTTGTATTCCATGGTGCTTCAGCCATTAAGGTTTCAATAATTTCAGACTGTGGTGTGATCGGGTACCCAAAATAGCCATCAACACCATAACGAATTGCTGCATGGGCAATGGCCTCGTTCCCTTTCATCAAAGATATCGCTTCTGACATACTATTATTTTAAAAAAATTTATAAGGTGTAAAAAAATTAGCCCACTTTTTTCTTGTAAACTGTAAGACATGCATCCGGACAAACATATCCGCAGTTTGCACATCCAATACAATCATCGGGATTTTTCATATACACATAGTGATACCCGCGATCGTTAACTTCGCGTGGTTCAAGTTCAAGAACGTCAGTTGGACATGATACAACACAAAGATCACACCCTTTACAGTGATCTTTATCTACCACAACATAACCAATGAATTTTGCCATTATCCGGAGGTTTTTTTATTTTATTTTTGCAAATATACCTGTTTTAAATGATTAAACAGGTTAAAAACTTTAATAATTACCAACCAAAAGCTGTCTCGCTCATCCAATGTCCCTGAACTTTCAGAACCTGCTCAATTACATCACGGGCAACCCCTTCTCCCCCTTTTTTTGGAGAGATATATTTTGCGATAGCTTTTATTTCATGAGCTGCATCGTTTGATGCAATGGGCAGACCAACAGCTTTCATTACTTTATAATCGGGTATATCATCACCCACATAAATTATCTCTTCTGGTTTATATCCGGTTCTATTTATATAGTCAAGAAAATCATTCATTTTAATTCCTGACTTCATATATATATCCTTAATACCAAGTGATTCATAACGTACTTTTACTGAGTCTGAATTTCCTCCGGTAATTATTGCCACGCCATATCCAAGTTTAACAGCAAGGTTTAATGCATAACCGTCGTGTATATTAGCTGTACGTAGTGGCTCACCATCCGCTGAAAGATTGATTGTCTGTTTTGATAATACACCATCAATATCAAAAATAAATGATTTAATCTTTGTCAGATCGTAGTTTATTGCGCTCATTTAGAATGTTTATTTATGCTTTTGCTTATTAATTCATATATTTTTTTCGTGTCGTTGTCTTGTATCAGATCCAGATGTTTTTGAATAACCTTTTCATCATATCTTACGGCAGGTCCGGTTTGTGCCTTTTTAGGCTCCATAACCATTACCTTGGCCACAGTTTCACTTATTAATGGTTTTAATACTTCAGCAGAGACTCCTTCCTGATCTAATATCTCTGATGCCAGCGTAAACATATGATTACTGAAATTATTTGCAAATACTGCTGCCAGATGAAGGTATCTTCTTTTCTCACTATCAAGCAGTCTCACATTACCGGAAATCGATTTAGCAGTTTCCACTAGAATATGCTCTGTTTTAGGGTTGTCTCCTTCAATAAAAAAAGGAATATTACTGAAGTCTGCCTCTCTGCTCTTACTGAATGTCTGCAATGGATAAACTACTCCATATCCCTCTCTTCGTTTAGCTGAAAAGAGATACATCGGCATACTCCCGGCGGTGTGAGCCCATATTCCAGTGGTTTCAGGCATATGCTCCACAATCTCAGGTAGTATATCATCCTTTACTGAAAAAATGTACAGGTCTGCATTGGTGTTTATCAACTTAATATCGTCTATTGGATCAGCATCTACCTTTGAGGCAAGTAACTCAGCATTTTCCAGAGTTTTACTGTAAACCTGAATAATATCGTTTCCGGTTTTCTTAAGTGCAAACGACAGATGCGTTGCAACATTTCCCGATCCTAAAAATACTATTCTCATTTTTTTAAATAACATGTAATTCTCTCTAACTCAAACGGACGTACTATTAACTAATTAATAGTTCAATTAAGATTAAATGTCATCAAATTTTCTCTATTATTTTAATACCCACCTTTTCAACACCGATTAGTGGGTCATCTTTCATTATCTGTTTGATTTGCAAAATATATAGACGCGATGTGTCGAGTGGTATATCTGACTTATATGGGAGTGATATCTGGTGCAAACCACCTGTCCCACTGCCCAGCCATTTACCATAATCATCTGTCAGCCTGAAATGCAAGGTGTCGCATCTGTAAATAGTGTCGATAAGGTTATGCTCAACCTGCATCCATATATCTTTATAATGATAGATATCAGCAGTTGTAAGCTCTATTGATAAATCATGTCTGGCAGCAGGATTAAAGCCGATGGAATCCATAGTGAAAGTCAACGCACTATCACTATACCATTTCCCTCTCTCTATATGATGATATCTAAAATAAACCTCTCCATCAGAACAGGACGTATGTGTTATAAATAGCGTACCGACTAATAGAAAGAGGATTTTATTCCTTTTTATCACCTGACGATCTGTTATTTTTCTGATTATTGTTTCCTGCATTACCTGAAGCTCTTCTTCTAGGCTTTCTCTTTTTCTTGTTTTTACTCTTAGCAGTATTATCAAATCGGGTTATACTCTGATCTTCAAGTATATCATTGTTATATACAACCTCCTTGTTTGGATCATTATTTTGGTTTTCAGGAGCAAGCTTATCAGGTTTTAAACCCTTGTTGTTCATTCCAATAATTTCGAAAGCCCTGTCTTTATGTATAGTCACCTGATTTCCCATACCATTCTTGTCTGTCGCATAGGTAATCATCCCAGCCAGAATATCGGTTTTGAAATGATAGTAATCTGCATCTTTGGTGCGAAGAACAATTTCACGTGAAGGAAGACTGCGCTGTGCTTCAACATACATATCAACTTCGTAATTCATGCAGCATTTAAGTTTACCGCACTGACCCGCAAGCTTCTGTGGATTGATTGATATATCCTGACAACGGGCTGCATTTGTTGATACAGAGACAAAACTTGACACCCAGCTGCTGCAACACATTTCGCGTCCGCAGGGACCAATTCCTCCAATTCGTCCTGCCTCCTGACGGGCACCAATCTGCTTCATCTCAATCTTTACTCTGAACTCACTGGCCAGCACTTTGATTAACTGACGGAAATCGACTCTCTCATCAGCGATATAGTAAAAGATAGCTTTATTACCATCACCCTGATACTCAACATCGCCAATCTTCATCTGCAGTCCAAGCTCCTCGGCAATCTGACGTGAACGAATCATGGTCGACTGCTCACGCGCTTTTGCCTGTTCATACTTTTCCAGGTCGGCGGGACGTGCAATACGATAAATACGTTTCAATCCACCATTTGCATCCTCCCGGTAATTATTTTTCTTCATCTGCTTCTCTACCAGTTTCCCGGTTAGAGTAACAGTACCAATATCATGTCCGGGAGTAGCCTCAACGGCTACCAGATCACCCAGTTCCAGCTTGAGATCATTACTGTTTATGTAATACCCTTTTCTTGTATTTTTAAACTGAACCTCCACCATTTTTGTGAGATCCTGAAATTCAGGAAAGTCGTGAAGCCAGTCATATATGTGAAGTTTATTTGTATGGCGTGTACATCCCTTACAACTTTTAGTATTTCGTATAGTAGTCTCTTTTGCAGGTACAATGTCCGCCAGTTTATCTGCTAATATTTCTCTGTCCATATATATAAATCGCTTTTTAGGATTGAAAAGCGAGACTTTTTGTTTATTTTAATAGTAAAATATAATGCAAGTTACAAATTATTTCCTTAAAAGCATTGTTGCTTTTAAACAAAGATCGAGGAAAATAATTTTTGCATTTCCGTTCTGTTCTATCTGCCGATAAGCAAGAGAGAACTCTTCATTGAATTTCTCAATGTTTTTCTCGTTAATAAAGGGAGAAAAACGCTCACCGAAATCCTGTTCATAATCATTCATATAAACCATTTCAGGTGCTCCAAGATTATTCACAAAATACTCCCTGAACATCCTTATCGAATAGCTGAGAAAGCTTTTTTGCATCTCTCTCCCTATTCCCGCAATTTCATTGGCTGACTGCTTGATTGATTTAATGTTACCCGATACTGAACTTCGCATCATGTTTACAAACAGTTCAAATAAAAAGCGGGTATCGTCAGAAGAGTTGATCATTTCAACCGCCTTGGTATAGCTTCCGTTGGCAATATGTGCTATTGTCTGGGCTTCGTTGGCTTCCAAATCAAAATTTTGCTGAATAACCCTTATCATCTCTTCATCACCAATTGAATTTATCCGTAAGGGTTGACAACGAGACCATATAGTTTGCAACACATTTTCCCTATCTTCAGATATTAGCAAAAATACTGTATTACCAGGTGGTTCTTCTATCATCTTCAGAAGCTTATTTGCACAGGAATCATGCATTTTCTCAGGAAGCCATATAATCATCACTTTATATGGAGCTTCATAAACCTTAAGATTCAACTTTCGGATTATCTCATCACTCTCCTTTGAGTAAATGACACCCTGAGCATTCTCTGCATTAATGTATGCTAACCATTGATTGAGATTAAAGTAGGCACTACCGGATAAAAATTCACGCCACTGTGGCAGATAGTCGTCACTCACTTTTGACTTCACCACGGGAAATACAAAATGGAGATCAGGGTGTGCCAGTTTATCAAACTTGTGACATGAGGGACATTTACCACAAGAGTCATCTATACCACGATCTGCACAGTTAAGATATCTTGCGTATGCTAAGGACAGAGGTAGTTTACCAACACCTTCGGGACCGTAGAGCATTGTTGCATGAGGCACTTTCCCTCGTCTGACACTCTCGGTAAGATGCTGTTTTATATCACTATGTCCTATAACATCACGAAAATACATCAATATATCTCTTTTGCTACTCTGTAAATACTTTCTGTAGCCATTAGTGAGTAGAAGTGTATGCTTGGTACGTTGGCAGCTATCAACTCTTTGCACTGTTTGATACACCACTCAACACCTACCTCTTTGGCATCATCATCACTTTTACATTTACGAAGCTCTTTCTCAAGCTCTTCCGGAATATCTGTTCGGAAAATACGCGGAAGTACAGTAAGCTGACTCATTAAGTTAATAGGTTTTATCCCGGGAATAATTGGAACTGTTATTCCTGCAGCTCTGCATCTGTCAACAAATTCAAAATATTTCCTGTTATCGAAAAACATCTGAGTTGCAAGATATTCTGCCCCATTATCCACCTTCATCTTGGTGAAGAATATCTCCGACTCCATATTTGGAGACTCCTCATGCTTCTCGGGATAACAAGCCATTCCGTAAGAAAAAGGAACTTCAGGAGGAGCTAAAGGAGATCCATCGAAAGAGATGCCTTTGTTAAAGTTATTAACCTGTTCCTGCAGTCCTGTTGCATTCTTATGACTATCCATCGCTCTCTGATCAGCATCAAGCTTTTTTGTATCTCCCCTTAATAACAGCAGATTGGTAACGCCAAGAAAAGAGAGATCTATTAGTGCATACTCGGTCTCTTCTTTTGTAAATCCCTGTGATATAATGTGAGGAATAGCTGTCACCCCATATCTGTTCTGAATTGCCGCGGCAATCGCAACTGATCCCGGACGCTTTCTGACATTTACCTTACGGTAAACACCATTGCTATCCTCTTTATATATGTTTTCACTATGATGAGTTGTAATATTAATATATTTTGGATCAAACTCTATCAAGCGATCAATAGTCCTGTACACCTGCTGTATACTGTTTCCCTTCAGGGGAGGCAGCAATTCAAAAGAAAAAGCTGTTTTACCTCCTTTTCCAATTAATTCTGGAATATTCATACTATACACTTTAATTCTTTAGATCAACCGATTAATAAACTATTCTGATTATTCAGTAAAAATTTATTTAAAGATAGCTCTTACAATATCCATTCCATTTGCATACAGCACTAATGCAAACAGCAATACCATTCCAGCAATCTGTGCATATTCCATTACCTTCTCATTGGGCTTGCGCTTTGTAATAACTTCATATATCAAAAACATTACATGGCCCCCATCGAGTGCAGGTATAGGCAGAATATTCATGAATGCAAGAATAACAGACAGAAATGCGGTCATCATCCAGAATGACTGCCAGTTCCACTGTGCAGGGAACAAATTACCAATAGCACCAAATCCTCCAAGGGAAGAAGCTCCCGCTTTAGTGAACACATATTTGAATTGTGCAATATAGTCTTTTAATGTCTGAATACCCATTTTCATCCCGGCAGGGAAAGATTCAAAAAAGCCATATGTAAGTGTATGGGTATTGTAAACCATGGCTGCAGGCATTACATAAAATCCAAGTGTTCCTGCAGAATCAAGCTTAGCTGTTGTTGAATATTGGATACCACCCCTATAATAATCAAGGGCTACTTCACCGTCACGATTTTTATCAAGGATATTTCGCAAATCTGCAAATGATGGAGTAGTTACACCATTTACGGCTACTATACTGTCACCTTTTGTCAGTCCGGCCAGCTCTGCAGAGCTACCTTCCATCGTATCATAAATTACAGTAGGTATACGATATGTTGCAAATCCTTCTTTGTCAGTAAGCAGATTCTTCATCAGCCCTTCTTCCATTTTCAGATCAATAATATCTCCATTTCTTTTTACAGTTACTACCTCAGCATCAGCCACATCAAGCAGTGTACGTACTCCAAATCTTTCAAGCTTTTTACCATCAGCCATCAATAGAATATCACCATCCTGAAAACCTGCTTTTTTAGCTGCAGTGCTAAATTCCATCCCCTGAGTAACATTTTCAAGAGGCAGATATGTATCATCCCATGCAAATAGAACCATGGAATAGATAAAAAATGCCAGGATAAGATTGAAGAAGACACCTGCAACCATTACCAGCAACCTCTGCCATGCCGGCTTGGTTCTGAATTCCCATGGTTGCGGAGGCAGAGCCATCTGCTCTTTATCCATTGATTCATCAATCATACCGGAGATCTTAACGTAGCCTCCTAAAGGAAGCCAGCCAACACCATACTCGGTTTGACTATTTTTCGGTTTGTATCTGAAAAGTGCGAAGCCTGCATCAAAAAACAGATAGAACTTCTCTACCCTGATTTTAAACATTCTCGCGAAAATATAATGCCCAAACTCGTGTACGATTACTAAAATCGATAAGCTCATTATGAGCTGCAACGCTTTAATTAAAAATGATTCCATCCACTAAATTTTTCACACAGTAATGTGTGTTTTGAATAATTCTGTAACTATATCTCTTGTCTCACTGTCAGTCTGCAAGTAATCCTCAAGCGATGGATTTTTCACAAACGAAGCTTTTTGTAATGTTTTCTCAATCAACAGGCTCATATCCAGGAACCCAATCCTTTCCTGAAGGAAAAGTTCTACAGCTATCTCATTTGCTGCATTGAGTATACATGGCATATTACCACCTGTTTTTATAACTTCATAAGCATAGCTGAGGTTAGGAAACCTATTCAGATCGGGCTTCTCAAAGGTAAGCTGCGAAAGCTTGAAAAAGTCCACCTCATCTACTTCAGTTTTCAGTCTCTCAGGATATGAAAAAGCATATTGTATGGGAACTCTCATATCAGGCTGTCCCAACTGTGCAATAATTGATTTGTCTTCAAACTGTACCATCGAGTGAATAATAGATTCCGGATGAACAAGCACCTCTATCTGTGAAGAGTCCACTCCAAACAGCCATTTTGCTTCAATCATTTCAAAACCTTTGTTCATGAGGGTTGATGAGTCGATTGTAACCTTTGCCCCCATACTCCAGTTTGGATGAGCAAGCGCCTGATCTCTGGTAACACTCTGCAGCTGATCTTTGGAAAAGCTGCGGAATGGTCCGCCTGAAGCAGTTAATAACAATTTCTCAACATTATTGTTCCCTTCTCCATTCAAGCATTGAAAAATAGCTGAATGCTCAGAATCAACAGGCAGTATGGCTGCTCTGTTTTCTATTGCAAGAGATGTAATCAGTTCACCCGCAACAACCAGCGTCTCCTTGTTTGCCAGAGCAATTGCCTTCCCGGCTTTTACAGCATTAATAGTTGGTTTTAAACCTGAAAAACCCACCATTGCCGTAAGCACCATATCAATATTCTCATCAAGCACAACCTCCTCTATTGATTTGCTGCCACACCAAACCTTGATCGGCAGGTCACTCAATGCAGATTTTAGCTGATCATACTTATCCTCGTTTGCAATTACAACAACCTCTGGCATGAAAGTACGAGCTTGCTGTATAAGTAGTTCAACACTATTATTTGCCACAAGTGCGTAGGGCTCAAACCTTTCAGGATGGTTTGAAATCACATCCAGTGCCTGTCTGCCTATCGAGCCTGTAGAACCAAGAATAGCTATATGTCGTTTCTTTAATTGCATGTTGTTTATTTCACCTGAAATCTTGCAAAGATAATAAAAAATTGAGAGGCATTCTACAGGTTTGCTGACGAATTGGAGGGTTGATAAAGTTCGTTTATTCCCCGTAATGCATCTTCAATGCTATAGGTTACGAGTGACTGGTTATCCTTTCTGATTGTCCAGGTGCGACTACCCTCATCAACATAAAGTCTCACGGGAGCATCTTCAACAATCCTGTATCCTTTTCTCGAAAGAGCTTTTGTAGTCCATCTTGCTATTAAACCATCAGGTTTATCTACGAAAGTTGTTATTTTTTTATCCAGCTGTTTCTGCACTACAAAACTTCCATACTCTTTATCAAACTCATAATTGTGATGATGAAATACCTTATCAAAACTACCGTTAAGAACCATATCTTCAGGAATACCAACTGTAACCCCTCCCCTGTTTTCCATAATCCAGAGCTTGTCGGCCACCTGCATAGCGGTCTCCAGCTCATGAGTAGAAATTATAATCGTCTTTCCGGTATCACGTGCAAGCTTCTGGAGAAGAAGCAAAATATTTATACGGTTTGGCAGGTCGAGGTGAGAAGTAGGCTCATCAAGAATTATCATTGGGGTATCCTGTGCCAGAGCTCTTGCTATAAACACACGTTGCCGCTCACCGTCAGAGAGCTCATGAATGTTTCTATATTCGAACCCTTTAAGATAAGTGAGTTCAGCAGCTTCCGAAACAATCTTTATATCTTTATCAGTAAGTTTACCCAACCAGCCTGTATATGGATCGCGCCCAATTGATATAAGTTCTTTGACTGTAAAAGAGGCAACTGATTGCTGTTCAGTAAGCACTATCGAAAGTAGTCGCGCTCTCTTTGCCGGTGAGAGTTCAGTTAAATTTTTCCCGTTAAGTGTTATTCTGCCTCCATAAATTGGTTGAAGGCAGGCAATAGATCTTATGAGTGTTGATTTACCACAACCGTTTTTGCCGACCAGAACAATAAGCTCTCCTTCCTCAGCAGTTAGATTCAGGCCTGTTTGTATTACATTTAGCCTGTTTTTTGCTGTATAACCTATTGTTACATCTGAAATTTGAAGGAAAGGCATTCGATTATATGTGATCTGTAACCAGTTACAACTATTAACTATCAATAAGACCTTCTGGAAGATTCATCTCGATTACTTTATTCTCATCGTCTATCATAATAATAAAATCTTCTGTAGCAGGAATAAGGAGTTCCTCATCATCTTTCGATAGTATAAAAAGCACGTTTAATGTAGAATCGTCAACATCGCTGATAGTGCCAATCATATTTCCACTCTGATCCACAATATCATAACCCACAAACAGGTGCCAGCTCTCTTCTATTTCAGGATTTTCCTCAGTGAGAATGCTGCGTGGTATATACACATCCAGATTCAAATACTTAGAAGCATCTTTTTCATCCTCAATATCCTCAAATTTAACACGTGCAGACCGATCTGTTGTGAATGTAAATTCTTCAATAAAAAAAGGAACAGGGATACCATCAATCATTAGGAAATAGTACTCGGAATCAGCTTCAGCAAATTCTTCCCTTGAAAAAAGTATGACTATCTCCCCTTTTATTCCATAAGGCTTTTGAGTGCTGCCAATTTTAATGATATCCTTTTCTGAGATCATCCTTTTTTATCTTTTTCGTTGATATTTTATATTCTTAAGTTTAGTGCGGCTTGGTGTAACTTTTATTTCAGGAATTGAATAGTCTTCACTCTTAATATCAAGTTTTCCACCCGACAACTCTCTTAAATCTTCAAAGATCTTTTCATCATCAATTGCTTTGTTCCATTGAACATATGATCTCTTCATCTGGTTGAGAATCAGTTTAACCAGCTGTTTCTTCTCTTCTCCATCCTCCATTTTTGTGGCGATGTTGATTATCCTCTCAAGAATTTTACCGTAATGACGATATTTCATGCTTGGGCGACTATATTCTAGTCGTCCCGGAGAAGAATAGAGTTCCTCTTTTTTAATTACCTCATATGGGTAATCAATATCCAGTTTGAAATCCGACATGATTGCAAGATGATCCCAAAGGATATGCTTGAAATTATTAACATCGCGAAGGTGAGGAAACATATTGCCCATAACATCAATTATTGCATTGGCACATCTTTTACGCTCCTCAGGATCTTCAATACTTACGCAATGATTTACCATATTCTGGATATTGCGTCCGTATTCAGGCATTATAAGTTTCTCTTTTTGAGTATTATATTTCATTTCCATATTTCTCATCTTTTATTTTTTTATTCATACAAATGAAAAAAATATTTTCATTCATATCATAATGAAATCATCTTAATTTTAGCACATCACCCTCTTCAGGAATGTATTCATAACTCTTTTTGTTCAGCCTGTACAGGTTCCTCAGTTGTATTCCATAAGTCTGAGATATACTGTACATAGATTCACCTACCTGCACCGTGTGATATTCATAAGGCTTGTCCGCCCTTGTCTTCTTCTTCTGAAAATATACTATATCACCTTCACTAAGTGGGAAATCCTCAGGCACCTCATTGAATTTCAGTAAATCCTTTTCACTGAAACCAAATTCTTTTGCAATACTTCCAAACGTATCACCATCTACAGCAATCACATATACCAGTCCATGTGTTATATAAGGCTCATGTGTCCATGATGCCCTTGAAGACTCTGCCGAACGAATAGCTTCACGGTCGCGTTTGCTAACTCCGCGTCGATACTTCTTGTCATCAAACCTGTAAAGTTCATAATCCTCTATAAGTTTTATAAGCTTATTGGCATAGGCTTTATCTGTTGCGTAGCCCGACTTTTGTAGTCCCCTTGCCCATCCTTTATAATCCGTAATCGAAAGCTCAAACAGAGATCTGTATCTGGCACTACCTACTAAAAACTCTGAATGGTCCTGATATGAATCCTCAACTCTGCTGTAACTTCTGAAACAGTCATTTGGCGTATCATCTGCGGCATACACTCTGGGTCCGCTCCACACGCTATGACATTTAATTCCAAAATGATTATTCGATCGTCTTGCCAGATCGCTCATACCTGCACCCGATTCTAATATACCCTGTGCCAGCGTTATGGATGCAGGAATACCATATTTATCCATATGCTGTATAGCCAGATCACTATATCTTTCAATGTATAATTCATATGTTCTTACCCCAGATTGAGCTGACAGGTTAGAAATATTAAATAAAAATGATAGTAATAGCGTTAACGATGAAATAAATGTATATTTGTAAGATAAATATTGCATTATAATATGAAAGAAATCAATTTATCCACAAAGATAACTGTTTATCCGATAGAGGAGTGCTCCGATATCGAAAAAAAACTTATTGAAGCAGCTAAAAATGCAACATTAAACTCTTACGCACCATACTCTGAGTTTCACGTGGGTGCTGCAGCATTATTGGCCAATGGTGAAATAATCACCGGAAATAATCAGGAGAATGCTGCATACCCTTCGGGATTATGCGCTGAAAGAACTGCTGTTTTCTATGCTCATTCCAAATATCCTGATCAGAAAGTTGAAGCTATCGCTATAGCAGCATGGAATAAAGGGGAATTTACAAAAGATGTAATCACTCCTTGCGGTGGATGCAGGCAGGTACTACTTGAGGCAGAGAACCGGTTCAATTCACCAATGAAGGTTATGATGTGCGGTAACGACTCAGTTTATGTTGTTAGCAGTATAAAAGATCTTTTACCACTAAGTTTTGGTGACGAAATGCTCAAGAAATAGCTGAATCTCTTAGAAAGAGGCTTCATAGAGTGTTACAAGATACCATTTCCTGTCGATAAGCTCAAAGTAATAATCTGCGTAAATACCATTGTCAATACCTCTTATCTCGACAACCGCAGTATCATTATTGAAGCGTACAACCTGGTAATATTGATCATATGGCCTGGTTAAGTAAGTACTATCATATGTCAGGTCAAGCGGTTCCCAGTCATACCTGCCAATCACTTCCCTGATTGGAGCCATACCTTCATTGCCTGTATCAGGAACGATAACACTTATTGGGAATTTTATTCTTTGAAGTTGAAATGACTCTTCCAAACTGAATCTTTCCATAAACTCACTGAACTCTTCAACCTCAAATTCTTCTGTAAGAGCCGAATCAGCTATCTCTTTACCTTTCATACCCTTTTCACCTCTGTTTTGAGTGCATGAGATGAGAAACACCAAAATAATGCAGAAAAATAAAAAAGCTGCTTTTTTCATTTGTTATAAAAAGTAAATTAAATAACCCCTCTATTGTCTCACAAAGGTATAAAAAAACTTGATAACCAAATAGTAAAAATTATCCTTATCTTTGTTACTACAAAAAAATATTATAATGAGCTTACAGAACGATATAGAAAATCTTTTCTCTTTACAGAAAAAAGAGTGGCCTCAATTGAACGATGCAATTCTTAAACTTGATGATGTGATGGTTAAACAGCTTAACTGGGGAGACAACATCTCTGTAAAAGTTCAGTTCAACCCTGCAAGAATTACATCTACAGGAGCAAAAATAGATAAAAAGTTTATCGATGAAAGACCCTGTTTTTTGTGTGAACAAAACCGACCATCGGAACAGAAGGGTATAATATTTTTAGATAAATATTTAATTTTATGTAACCCTTTCCCAATTCTCAGAAACCATCTGACCATTCCGCTATTTTCACATGTTCCTCAGCGCATCAGGCATAAGGTAGGTGAAATGCTTACGTTGACTGAAAAGTTGCCGGATTATGTGGTTTTCTACAACGGTCCGAAAAGCGGTGCTTCAGCACCAGATCATTTTCATCTGCAGGCAGGACTCAAAACAGCAGAACTTACACAGGGTGACAATGAATTGAGATCATGCCTTATCATCGAGGGGTCAACTATTTCTGAATGCACTGAGCTTTTTGAAGAGGTTTATCAGTATCTCCGCACTCTTCAGCCTGAAGAAGAGGAGCCGATGTTAAACATTATCACCTTTATGGAGGGAGACAGATACAAAATACATATTTTCCCAAGAAAAGCTCATCGCCCAAAACAGTATTATGAAGAGGGCAGTAAGAAACTATTGATAAGTCCTGGAGCCCTTGATATGTCGGGAATGATCATCACTGTGAGAGAGGAGGATTTCAACAAAATAGAAAAACAGGATATTGAAGATATCTATATGCAGGTATCTTTACCAATTATGTAACAACATAATAAAAAATTAAAATGGAAAATTCAGAAATTATTTTAGCCAATATTAATGGAGAGGATAAACCGGGTTTAACTGCTGCTTTGACCGAGATTCTGGCAAAGCATGGTGCATTTATTCTGGATATTGGTCAGTCGGACATCCACAGAAATGTAGCAATAGGTATACTTTTTAAATCGATGCACAACAATTCTGGTGAAATCCTCAAGGATCTGCTTTTCAAAGCATATGAGATGGATGTGAATATCAAATTTACTCCTATTTCGGCAGAAATGTACTCAAACTGGGTAGCAATGCAGGGCAAGAACAGGTATATCATAACGCTGCTGGGAAGAATACTCACGGCAGAACAGATTGCAGCCGTTTCCAGAATTATTGCAGATCAAAATCTTAATATCGATAATATGATACGACTGACAGGTCGTATCCCGCTTGATGAAAAACAGCGAGCTGCTAAGTCGTGCGTTGAACTATCTGTACGCGGAAGCCTGGCAGACAGGAATAAAATGCAGCAGTCGTTCCTTGAGCTCTCATCCAAACTTAATTTCGACATCTCATTTCAGGAAGAGAGTATGTATAGAAGGATGCGTCGTCTTATATGCTTTGATATGGACTCTACACTTATTCAGACTGAAGTGATTGATGAACTTGCCGAAAGAGCTGGTGTTGGGGATAAAGTAAAAGCCATTACAGAGTCGGCAATGCATGGCGATATCGATTTTGAGGAGAGCTTCAAACAGCGGATTAAATTATTGAAAGGTCTCGATGCATCTGTCCTTAAAGAGGTGGCTGAGAATCTGCCAATTACGGAAGGTTTGGGCCGACTGATGAAGGTACTCCAGAAAGTTGGCTTCAAAACTGCAATTCTATCGGGAGGCTTCACCTATTTTGGTAACTACCTTAAGGACAAGTATGGTTTTGATTATATGTATGCAAATGAGCTGGAGATTGTTGATGGTAAACTAACCGGTAACTATCTGGGCGATATAATAACCGGAAAAAAGAAGGCTGAGCTTCTTTCGCTTATAGCACAGGTAGAGAAGATTGATATAAGGCAGACTGTAGCAGTTGGAGATGGGGCAAACGACCTTCCAATGCTTGGTATCGCCGGTCTGGGTATCGCTTTCCATGCTAAGCCAAAGGTTAAGCAAAATGCTGGGCAATCACTATCGTCTGTGGGTATCGATGGTATATTGTACTTCCTTGGATATAAAGACTCTATGCTCGACAGTGAGATGCTTAAAGGTTGATTCTGCTATTTAAATTTTATAATTTATGGAATCTGTTGAAAATATTTTAAAGAAGCCGCTTAATGTTCTTGTCTGTTTCACTGATCCTGAGATAGGCCGGGTTTTAAGCAGAATGGCAGTAAGTTTAGCCGGATCAAGATCTGAAAAATCCACTGCCACCTTTCTACATCTGATTGAAAAAGAGAATCATGATAATCAAAATAAATTAGAAGATTTCATAGACATCATTGATAAGAGCAAACTCACTATTCGTTATTTTGCCAGAAGATATGATAATTACGTATCAGAAATTATCAATGTTTCAAAAGAGCAGAATAGCGATTTCATTGTGGCTGGAATTAACAGGAGTATTCTGTCTCCTGATATATTTCAGAAATATAACAGGTTAAAGAGCGACCCTGCCAATTCTGACGCATACATACAGGAGCAGTTTACAGAGAATGAGTTTGAAATGATGAACAACATCACTTCACTGCTTGATTTGAACTCTATTTCTATAGGTTTGTTTATTTATAACAACCTGAAACGTATTGAAAATATATTTGTTCCAATATTAAGTACAACTGATATTCAGGCAATTCCTTACACAACAATGCGTTTTGTACAAAAAGAGAATGTTGATATAATGGTTTGGGATGCAATTGGAGCTATTGAGTCAAATCCCAAGATGCAGAAGATATATCAGACCTATGTAAAAAAAGCTGATGATAGAATGTATCTGTGGGACGTAAACAAAAAGATTGATAACGATTTTATAATAAATCAGGATCTCTGTATTTTTGGCATAGATGGGTGGTACAAACTGATTGCCACCTCATTACCCTGGATTGAATTTCTGCCATCCACACTTATTATAAAAGAAAAAACAACATAAAGGAATTTATGAGTCCAACTAAAATAAATAGAAAAGTAAGAGAAATTCATAGTTTTATAGAAGAGAAACAATTAAAGCATGCAATTGATAGCGTGAAAGAGCTTATTGAACTGCAACATAATTGGGCTATTTCCGAAAAAATTGATGAGCTGGAAACAAATTATAAATTTATGCTCCATTACCTTGTTGAAGGTAAGGGTGACCCGGATCAGGATAAAATCTATAATAAGCTTATTCGCGATATTTACTCTATTACTGATGATGCTGCCGAGAATCTGCTTGTAAGGGATAGTTCATCTTTTTTTTTCGAGAGAGAAAGATTAATGAATGTTCGTAATACAATCTCAATCGATGAATATATACACACCATTGTAAAACAGACAGACATCTCCTCAATTATTGAACTACTGGACGAAGGCCCCGAAAAAGAATTACGAAAAATACCGTGTGCTATTGCTCATGAAAATAGTGTTAGAGATCTGTTTTATTCAATTTTTGTTTCTCCAAGAGCTAATGCTGATTTCATAAAATCGCTACATAGTTTTATTGAGAATGAGACAATACCTGTGAATGATAAGTGTATGTTGATTTCGGCAATTACACTTAATATAATGCAGCGTTTTGATGCTGCAAAAGTACTTTTTTTGCTTGATGTTTGCCGCAGACATGAAGCTGAAATATCTGCTCGCGCAATAACCGGTATTATTCCAATTTTTCAGCGATACAGAACAAGGTGGCATCTATATCCGGAATGTAGTGACCGACTGAAACTACTGTCGGATGATGCACAGTTTACCCGACGGTTTATGGCTACTGTACTCGGGTTTATTCAGGCTCATGAGACTGAGAAGATTACGAAGAGACTGACTGAGGAGATAATTCCTGAGATGATGAAACTGAGTCCCATGATTGGCAAGAAGATAAAGCTTGACGAATGGATGGAAGAAAGTGGTATTGATGATAAAAATCCTGAATGGCAGAAGATACTTGAAGAAAGTGGCTTGACAGATAAGCTTAAGGAGTTTTCTGATCTGCAGCTTGAGGGTGCTGATGTATTTCACTCTACTTTCTCTAATCTTAAGAACTATCCATTCTTTAATGAGATGAGTAACTGGTTTATGCCATATGATCCCCAACATAGTAGTCTCCAGCGACTGCTCTCCAAATCGGGTGAAAGTGATCAGTTTATCGATACTATGCTGGGCTCTTCAATAATATGTAATTCCGACAAGTACTCTCTCTCTTTCAGTGTTATGATGATGCCTGAGCAATACCGCAGTATGATGATTAATCAGCTTGGCTCTGAAGGTGATGAACTGAAAAAGATTCAGGAGGAGGAGATGACACTGAATCCTTATCAGAAGGAATCTACAATAATCAAACAGTATATACAGGATCTTTATCGTTTTTACAAGCTACATCCTCGTAGAGCCGACTTCACTGACATATTCAGTCTCCCGCTCAATTATCACGAGATAGAGGCATTTCAGCCGATTGTACTGCAAACTAAAAATCTAGAGAAAATTGCTCTCTATTACTTTGAGAAAAACAACTTCAATGAAGCACTTGGTGCATATAATATGCTGGCAGGGAAAGTGCCGGGAAACAGTGAGGTGTGGCAAAAAATAGGATTCTGTAAGCAGATGATGGCAGATATAAGAGGGGCACTTGATGCTTATCTGCATGCCGACTTGATTGAGGACAACAACACATGGCTGCTTAACCGTATAGCCCACTGTTACAGGGTGTTGAAGGAGGCTGATACAGCCTTGGAATATTATCGCCGACTTGAGCAGTTCAGACCTGATGATTTGAATATACAGCTTAATATTGGTCACTGTTACCTTGAACTGAAGCAGTATGATGAGGCTCTTAACTACTACTTCAAGGTGGAGCTTATTAACAGCAATAACACACGTGCATGGAGATCGATCGCATGGTGTGCATTCCTATCAAGGAAGTTTGATATTGCACAGAGATACTACAAGCGGATTCTTGAAAACAAACCAAATGCTCATGACTATCTCAACGCAGGGCATGTTGAACTTTGTCTTTCAAATAACAGGGATGCAGTAAAACTGTATGCCCTATCATATAAGCAGACTGGCAGTTTCGATACTTTCCTGAAAATGCTTAAGGATGATATTGACGAATTACAGGAGGCTGGTGTAGATACTGATATTTTGCCTGTAATTATCGATAAAATGCTTTATGACTCGGGTGATTCAGAGGTCAAATAGAGTCGTTTCTCAATTATATACTTATACACTTTTTCAGGCACAAATGCTTGCATACTTTTCCCTTCACTGATACATTTGCGTATAAATGTAGAGGAAACCTCTATTACAGGTGCATTAACTGACTGTACATTTTGTCCGTATGAATCAGGAATAATAATCTCGCTGCCTGCTCTTGGATAGATAAGTACTTTATATTTGCTTATAATCTCATTAGCATTTTTCCAACGGTTAAAAATCGACCAGTTGTCAGCTCCTATTATCAGTGTGAAGTTTATATCCGGGTTTTCTATAGAAAGTCTATTTAAGGTATCTATCGTGAAAGATGGTCGCGGCATATTAAACTCCACATCTGATACTGACAGCTTTTTATACCCTTCCACTGCGATCTTGACCATTTCAAGCCTGACATCATCTTCAATCAGGGTTTTAGTATCTTTCAGCGGATTATGAGGGGTTACCACAAACCACACCTCATCCAGATAGGTGAATTCACTTAGATAGCTTGCAAGCATCAAATGTCCGTTATGGATTGGATTGAATGAACCTGAAAATATACCTATCTCTCTTTTATGCATTTTATTTATGATTATAGAAAAAAACCGATACCCCTTTTTCTAGAAGTACCGATCTTTATTAGTGCCTTTAGATGAATAATATCTACGTTCGCTTAAACAGTGATATAATCCAAAGTAATAAAATTGCCCCAACCAGTGCGGTAATAAGACTTCCTAAAATACCACTTGCTGATATACCGAGAAGGCCGAAAACCCACCCGCCGATTATTGCACCGGCAATACCTACAATAATGTTGACCAAGAGTCCAAAGCCTCCGCCTCTCATTAATTTACCTGCAAGCCATCCGGCAATTGCTCCGATAATTATCCACCATAACCATCCCATATTGTAAAGTTTTTAGTTAATAATTTTTGTCAATATTGTATTAACAAATCTGATAATTAAACAATGAAAACTTATAAATAGTTTAACATTAACACAAAAACTTAAAACGATGTTACGAAATTTTTAATGATAAGTGCAAACAAATACTTCACATATAACTATATTACAAGATGTTAGCTCATACGGCTTTTATAATCCTCATAGCCAAACTTCCTATAAAGTTTAAATTCATTCTCACTGGTCCATATTCCTATCGATGGATGAGAAACACCATTAAACATAGTTGTTTTAACAGTGGTATAGTGTATCATATCTTCAAACACAATCCTGTCTCCAATTTTAAGAGGATTGTCGAATGACCAGTCACCCATAAAATCTCCACTAAGACAGCTATTTCCACCCATACGGTATGTTGGTTTACCCTCTACCGGCTCCTGGTAAGCTCCTCTGATTCTTGGCTTGTATGGCATCTCCAATGTATCGGGCATATGGCATGAAAACGAGACATTAAGCATTGCTGTTTTAACACCATTGTTTTCTACAATATCAGCTACAGTTGCCACCAATACTCCTGTCTCCCATGCAAAGGCACTACCCGGCTCCATAATTATTTCCAGATTTGGGTATCTCTTTTTGAAACTGATAAGCAAATTCACTAGATGATCAGTATCATAATCTTTGTGGGTCATAAGATGACCACCTCCAAGATTCAGCCACTCAATATTTCCGAAAAACTTTCCAAACTTATTCTCCAATACCTCAAGTGTTTTCTCAAGATCATACGAGTTATTTTCACACAGATTGTGCATATGTAATCCTGTTATCCCTTCGGGTAATGTATCTCCTAATTTTGACGATGTTACGCCTAAACGGGAACCGGGACTGCTTGGGTTATACAGAGCTGTATCAACTACCGAATACTCCGGATTGACTCTTAGTCCACACTTTATATTCTTACCCGAAGATAAAACCTGTGGATAAAATCGCTCAAACTGTGAAAGTGAGTTGAAGGTAATATGGCTGCTGTATTTCATAAACAGAGGAAAATCCTCATCTGTATATGCCGGTGCATATGTGTGTGCAGGGTTTCCCATCTCTTCAAAAGCGAGCTGGGCTTCGGCAACGGAACTAGCTGTGGAGTGATCAATATACTCACGAAATATAGGGAAGGATTTCCACATTGCGAAGGCTTTAAAAGCAAGAATTATTTCAACACCGGTTCTGTCACTAACCGACTTAATCAATGCCAGGTTCTTTCGCAGCAGATCCTCCTCCATTACAAAGCATGGCGATGGTACTTTTAATATATCTATCATCTTAATTTTTATTTTTCTTCTTGTTCTGAACTGGCTGACTCTAACCTGTATTTGCCAATATGCACTTTCTCCCAGCGCAGGTTGTTTATATCAGCTGGCCTCCTGTTTGCCTCTTTTTTACCAAAAGCAATCATACAAATTACCTCTAGAGGCATGGGTATATCAAGCAGTTCATTTATATACTCGCCTGATGTCATGTTATCTGAGTATGACCTATTTCTAACCTGTATCCAGCAGCTGCCAATGTTCAGCTCTTCAGCCTGCAGCTGCATGTTGATAGCTGCAATTGAGGCATCCTCTATGCATGCATCGCTGATTAGCGGATCGCCTGCAACTACTACTACCAGGGGTGCTTCGGTAATAAAAGATGCACTCTGAGGTTTGCACTCTGCCAACTTGGCTATTGTTTCCTTATCCTCTACAGCTATAAAACTCCATGAGTGCTTATTCTTAGAAGTGGGCGATAGAAGTGCTGCCTCCAGAATCTTTTTTGTTTCTCCGGGTGAAAGCAGTTCATCATTATACTTTCTGATACTGCGTCTCTGTATAAGTAAATCCTGGAAATTATTCATTTTGATCTGTTTGAAATTGAGATGCAATTATAGTAAAAAAAAGGGAATTATTATGACAAGTAGTTGAATTCAACTTCAAAACATGATGTATAAGTGACTTTATATAACTTATTATATGGAATTGTTCTAAATAACCAACTATTTTTACTACTTTTGCAAGAAAATAAAACAGATCATGCCTCATTTCACTGCAACAAAAATGAGTCCGTCTATGAAAATGGCGGATCAGATAGATGCCAATCCACGCTTACTGCTGATGCTGCAACATTTTAATATAGATTTCAGGGTGAGCGATCTTACTGTTTCTCAGCTTTGCAAGCAATATAAAATCAGCGAGACTCTTTTTGTTGATATTGCCAATCTTTATAATGGCTTTGGAACGAAAAAAAATCACACTTACACGAAGGAAGATCTGCTGCAGGTAATAGATTTTCTGAAAAATAGTCACCACTACTATCGTTCAGATATGTACCCACAGATAAACTCATATATTAAGATGTTGCAGAAAAATCATCCCGAGAGGGAGTTAAAACTGCTTGAGAAGTTTTTCAATGAATATTTCACTGAAGTGCTTGAACATCTTGACTATGAAGACAATGTTGCTTTTCCATATTTTATCAATCTGCTGAAAAAAAGTAGTGACGACTTTAGCTTCGAACAATATTCTTCTATTGAGTATAGTGAGCATCATTCTGACATTGAGCTTAAGTTGCATGACCTTAAGAATCTGCTGCTTAAGTATGTGAAAATCGATAATGATCTGGATCTGCGCAGGAAACTGTTCTTTGCTCTATATGAACTTGAGTATGATCTGTTTGTACACTCACTGATTGAGGAAACAATACTGATTCCTTCAGGTGTAAACATCGAAAAGAAAGAAAATGCTTAGTTCACCTCTTCATATAGTTGTTGTTGAGAGTTCGAAAATTATTTTCGAGGGATTATACTCAATACTGCATCAGTCTGATATCAATTGCCGAATATATAAAGCTGAGAATCTGGATGAACTGCTGGATTTACTGAGAACTGAGAAAATCGACCAGATTATTGCCAATCCTCTCCATTTTGTGAACAGGGACAAGGAGGTGAAAAAGATAAGAAAGGAGTTTCCTTCACTTTCGATTCTGGGTATCGATTTTGGACTTATGCAAAAAACTGTTACTGAAACAGATGCATCTTTTTCACTATATGATACGCCTGAACATATCATCAACCTGATTTCGCGGATAGACAATAAAAACAGATCACTTACCAACAACAGGGATGATGACGATAACCTGACGAAAAGAGAGATTGAAGTTCTCACCTGTATTGTGAACGGAAAAATAAACAAAGAGATTGCTGATGAGCTCAATATAAGTATACATACCGTTGTAAGACATAGAAAAAACATTACTACAAAAACAGGAATAAGAAGTCAGTCCGGTCTGACAATTTATGCAATATCTAAAAAGATTGTGGAAATTGAGGATATTGAGATTTGATAATCCTTATTAAATTTGACAGTTATCGGTTACACCTCAGCTTAACATTATTCGTATCTGGTTCAATCTTGAATCTTATAAACATCAATATTTTATATGGTTGATAAGAGCGATGTAAGAAGAAGGTAAGAAGAAGGTAAGAGCAATAAAACTGTCAGCTATTTTAAACTTCAACAGTTTTTTGTAACATTTAATAAACAATACATCGGGTTTATACGTTTCAAGCCTTTGGAAGATTTTCTAAGTTAAAATTTAAAATGATTATCGCATTTTGAAACATTTATCTTAGATTTACAAAATAGTAGTTTTTAAAATTTCTTTATCATATAAAAATATTACTTGAGGGCCATGAAAATTCATGAATACCAAGCAAAAGAGATGTTTTCGACATACGGAATCCCTGTTGAGCAAAGTATAGTTTGCCGTTCGGTGGAGGACGCTGTGAAGGCTTATTCGCGTATTGACTCACAGAAAGTGGTTGTTAAAGCGCAAGTTCATACAGGAGGAAGAGGTAAAGCAGGTGGTGTAAAACTTGCCGGTGACGAAATTGAGCTTCGCAAACATGCTGCTGCAATTCTGGGGATGGACATAAAAGGATTTAAGGTTGACCGTATACTTGTTGGTCAGGCAGTCAACATCGCGAAAGAGTTTTACATAAGCTATGTTATTGACAGACGTTCAAAATCTGCTATCCTGATGCTTAGCAAGGAGGGTGGAATGGATATTGAGCAGGTAGCTAAAGATACTCCGGAGAAGATCCATAAATTTGCAATTGACCCCTTGGTTGGCGTCCCTGATTATCTTGCACGTGAAGCAGCCTTTAAACTGTTTGACGATATCAAACATGTACGTAATGCTGCAGTTATAATTCAAAGGTTGTATAAACTCTTTGTTGATACAGATGCATCGCTGGCTGAGATTAATCCACTTGTTCTCACTAAGGAAGAAGAGATAATTGCAATTGATGCCAAGATGACATTCGATGATAATGCACTGTTCCGTCATCCAAAGATTGCAGCCTTGAATGAGCCTACCGAAGAGGAGAAAAAGGAGCTATTTGCTAAAAGCAAGGGATTTAGTTATGTAAATTTGGGAGGGGAGATTGGTTGCATGGTAAATGGAGCCGGACTTGCCATGGCTACGATGGATATCATTAAACTTTATGGTGGAAACCCTGCCAACTTCCTGGATATAGGCGGAAGTTCCAGTCCAACCAAAGTTATCGAGGCAATGAGACTACTGCTTAACGATAAGAATGTGAAAGTAGTTCTGATTAATATCTTTGGTGGTATTACCCGTTGTGATGACGTGGCTAAAGGACTTCTGGAGGCTTTCAGACAGATAAAAACAGATATCCCGGTTGTAATTCGTCTTACCGGTACAAACGAGAAAGAGGGTCGCGCTATGCTCAAAGACACAGATCTGCATGTAGCCAAAACGATGAGTAAAGCAACCAGAATAGCAGTTGAACTTGCCCAACAACATCAATATTGACAAAACATAGATTATGAGTATTCTGATAGATAAAAACACAAAACTGATAGTACAGGGAATTACCGGTCGTGATGGGGGTTTTCACACTTCAAAAATGAAAGAGTATGGAACCAATGTAGTTGGTGGAACATCACCCGGAAAAGGAGGAGAATTTGTAGATGACATTCCGGTTTTTAACACAGTAAGAGATGCTGTTAATGAAACAGGCGCAAACACATCGGTGATTTTTGTGCCAGCTCCGTTTGCCAAGGATGCAATGATGGAAGCTGCTGATGCGGGGATAAAGCTAATTGTATGTATTACAGAGGGAGTGCCAACACTTGATGTTGTTGAAGCACACAGTTTCATTAAGAGTAAAGGAGCCAGTTTGATTGGTCCTAATTGTCCCGGACTTATGTCACCGGGAAAGAGTCTGGTTGGAATTATGCCTTCGCTGGTTTTTAAAGAGGGAAATACAGGTGTAATAAGCAGGAGTGGAACTTTAACGTATGAACTGGTTTACAACCTTACGGAAAAAGGGATAGGACAATCAACAGCAGTTGGTGTTGGTGGTGACCCGGTAGTGGGACTTTATTACATTGAACTCCTCGAGATGTTTGAGAAAGATCCTGAAACAGACTCAATTGTTCTGATTGGTGAAATCGGTGGTGATGCTGAAGAGCAGGCCGCAGAATATATAAAGAACCATGTAACCAAACCTGTAGTTGCATTTATTGCGGGACAACAGGCACCTCCGGGAAAGCAGATGGGACATGCCGGCGCTATAATCTCGAGTGGTACAGGCAGTGCAGCTGAAAAGATTGCTGCATTTGAAGCAGTTGGAGTTCCCGTGGCAAAAGAACCAAAAGAGATACCCCAACTACTGTTAAACAGGTTTTAATTAAATAAAGGTCATATAAGTATTTATTAATTCAGTCTGGTAAGGTGTACCTTTCGAACAAACAGTTCGGCACCTTCAGACTGAATTTGTATTTTACCTTTGCTCGGTTTTACATTATATGCCCTATTCAGGAGATTTCCATTAAGATATATCAACAGCTCATCTCCATTCACATAACATTCAATCAGATTCCATTCACCCAGCGGTTTTTCAAGATCATTTGCTCCACGAAAGCCCTTAACATCTTTCCATTCAGGATCACGGCCATACCAGTTTATTCGTCCTCCGTTAAATGTAAGCGGTTCACCATCGGGCTGAAAATAGTGAGAACCTTGCGTTGTTTTTCCACTGACAGTGGTGGTTATAGCAAAATCTTCTGAACCATCGCCTACAACTATTATATCTCCTGTACCTCCCTCTATTAATTGACACTCAATAGAGTGCATCCAGGTACCGTCAGAAGCGCCATCTTCGCCTACCGAGTGAAGAAGTATTCCACTATCACGTGCTCTATCCTCACGAGGGTAGAAGGTTCTTTTTCCCCATTTAAATTCAACTGTCAGTTTATAGTTCTCGAACTCATCTTCTGTTGTGATACAGCCAAACTCCTCACCTGAGATTACAATATTACCATCTTTAACAGTGAACACCCCGTTCGGATCGTTGTTTACACCTTTCTCTTTAAGGAAAATATACCATCCACTCAGATCCTTACCATTAAAAAGATCAATATACTTCTGTTGTGCAGAGACAGAAAAGTAGAAACCTGAAATAGCAATTAGTATAATCGATAATTGACGTCTCATGATGTAAATGATTAACAATGTTATTTAATTTTAATCTGCGAATGCATGGCTATAACCTTGAATACGGTTCCAGTTTCCACGAGTGAAATCAGGTATTGCAACCGGTGAGTTGTTGTTTTCAATTGATATGCGACTCAACTCAACTAATGAGCACCACTCAGCCAGATCATACACATCCATATCTAGAGGCAAACCATTTCTCAGGCAGTAAATGAGGCGATAGTCCATTATAAAATCCATTCCACCATGCCCGCCAACCTCTTTTGCCTTTTCTTCAAGCTCTCTGTGAATACGATGTTTGTATTTATCCATAAGCATATTCATATTGTCCTGAGAGAGAAAATCGTGAGAAGAAAAACCCTCCCCTTCATCTTCTATAGCATAACCTTCAACAGGATATTTATTGGCATACCCTTTTGTTCCACTCACCTGATACATGCGTGAATAGGGACGAGGCGATGTTACATCATGCTGAATCTGCAAAGTTTTCCCGTTTTCAGTACTAATCATCGTCATTGTATGCTGTCCGTTTGCAAAATTATATGCACTGTCTCTGTCGACACCACGTTTCTCTATAAGATATTCTGGGAGATTTACCGGTTTAGTATCCATTGAAACCAATGTTTTCATCCTGTCACCACGATGTATATTAAGTACTTGAGCCACAGGACCAATACCGTGAGTTGGATAAACATCTCCACGAAACTCTTTATTATACTGCAAGCGCCAGTCGTTTACATACCTTTCCCAATTGTTGTTTAGATTATGGATATATGACCCCTCAACATGAAGCACCTCTCCAAAAACACCCTGTTGTGCCATATTCAGAGTAGTAAGTTCAAAGAAATCATATACACAGTTCTCAAGCTGCATGGCATGCTTTTGAGTTCTTTCTGCAGTATCTATTATAGCCCATATCTCGTCGAGAGTCATTGCTGCCGGCACTTCACATGCAACATGTTTACCCTGCTCCATCGCATAGATCATCATTTTTGCATGATTCTTCCAGTCGGTTGCAATATATACAAGATCCACCTGATCGCTCTCACACAGCTGTTTCCAGGCATCTTCACTGCCACTATAACCTGTAGCCCTTGGTAACCCAGCTTTATCAAGTATAGCTTGAGTTTTTTCCACATTCTCTTCATAAATATCACAAAGTGCTACAATTTTTGCACCGGGAATATGTACATAACGTTGAACAGCACCCGGTCCCCTTGAACCTAAGCCAATAAAACCTACCCTGACAGTATCAATTTTTGGGGTTCTCAGTTCCAGAACATCCTTTTGACCTTCGGGTCGTAAAGGCACATCAACCTGAATTGGTTCAATAACCTGACTACTCTTGGTTTTGTTGTTTGTAGTGCAACCAATAGTAAGTAGCATAGCCAGCAGTATGGCTATCAATACAAAATGTTTTTGCATAGAATGTTAGTATTTTTATGTTTAAAAGACTCATGGTGGAGTAGTTATAGCTTAAGAATGTAAATATACTTATTTTATATAAGAATACTACAAACCATTAATTATCCTTGCACCTTTTTCTTTTGCTTTGGCAATTGAGTGTGGATCGTTGGCATTGATATCATACTTCTCAACATCAGGAAGTAATAGTTTTGTACCTACAGGGATTACGTTTGGATTTATGACGCTATGCATGTTTTCCTGATAGATATAGACCCAAAACTCTTTACTTCCGAACAGATCAAGTGCGACTGTACGTAAAGTTTCCCCTTGACCAAGTGTTATTGATGCAGGGAGCTGTTTCTCAGGTTTTACAATGTTCTCAGCAGCTGTTTCGGAATTTGTTATTTGATCTGATTCAATATCAGATTCCATTTTACTGGAGTATGTGATTTGCTCTGCATCACTTGAAACTTGTGATGTTTCAACCTCTATGTCCTTTTCGCTTATTGGTTTTTTTTCTGTTTGCAACGCCATTGAAAAAAAAAAGAGTTGCCATAACAATGACTACACCACCTAATATAGGAACAAAAACTCTGGAGCTTTTATGGGAACGGGATCTGGATTTCGGACTCCGTCCTGATTGCAAAACTTGTTCGGACTGATGCTCAGGAAATGTTGTTCTTTGTCTGACTAAAAGTGGTTCCGGTAGATCTTGAGGCATCGGTTCTAAATTAAGATCGGGTTCTGTTTCAGTATCGGCATACTCGCTGAGACTAGCAACTACCTCATCTTCTGATGTTTCGGCTAATAGATCTTTATAATCATCAGTATCTTCCGAGGATTCATCACTAATGTCTGTTTCTTCTACTTCTGATTCATGAATATTATCGTATTCTTCGACAACAAGACTCTCTTCAATCTCAGACTTCTCAATTTCCGGAACAGCTTCGTCTTTAATCTCCTCTACATCTTCTTCAGGCTGCTTGGTACTGATAACATCAATTCCTGGTAACTCTACCCCTTCGTTTAACAGCGTGGGTTCGAAGTTAGTAAAAGCACTGTTGATACTGCTTTTAAATGAATCATCAATCTCAAAAGAAATATAGTGCTTTGGTTCCACAGACACTGAGGTATCATCCATTTCCTGTTCAAATAGCACAACTACCTCGGGTGGCATTAGATAACGATCCTTAGTTTCAGCGTCTACTAAAATATATTCCGGAAATTTGTGAGTAGAGAAGTGACCAAAATTATCAACCGTCACCACATTGTTATCAGACAACTGTTCAGTAAGAACATCTACAATATCACTCAGAATCGCAGAAGTTTTAGATTCATCCCACTGAAGTTTGGCTGCAAGCTTCGCTATAAACTCTTTTTGTGTCATTCCTTTAGGATTTTGTTAAGATTATACGGTAAATGAAATAATTTCAAATAACAGTACCGAGCAGATCAAAAGGATAAGCTGCCTCGATTCTTACATTGTAGAATTCACCTACAACAAGATCTTTGGCCTTACTGATTAATACCTCTCCGTCAACTTCAGGAGAATCAAATTCGGTTCGTCCTACAAAGTAATCCGAATCTTCGCGATCTATGATCACTTTCATGGTCTGCCCAACCTTCGTTTCATTAACAGAAAGAGCGATACCCTCCTGCATTTCCATCAGAGTATTCATTCGCTCCTGTTTAATAGAAGCGGGCACATCATCTGAGTAATTCTTATCGTTATAAGTATCTTCTTCGTGAGAATAAGGAAATGCACCCAGTCGCTCAAACTTCATCTCCTTTACGAAATCAACAAGTTCATTGAAGTCCTCTTCAGTCTCTCCAGGATGTCCAACCATCATTGTTGTACGGATATGTATGCCCGGCACCTCATTACGGAAGAGCTTAATCAGATCATAAGTTTGCTGTTTGGTTATATTTCTGCGCATTATTTTAAGCATCCTGTCACTGATATGCTGAAGAGCGATATCCAGATAGTTGCATACATTGTCCCTCTCACGCATAACCCTGAGCAGGTCGACAGGGAAATGAGCAGGATAGGCATAATGCAATCGGATCCACTCAACCCCTTTTATATCTGATATTCTCTCAACCAATTCAGGCAGTTTCATCGATTTATAGAGATCAATACCATAATAGGTAAGATCCTGAGCAATAAACTGAAATTCTTTTACACCCCCGGTAACTAAACGGCGAACTTCATCTTCAATATCTTCGATAGGACGGGATTTATATTTACCTGTAATAATTGGTATAGAACAATAGGAGCAGGTTCTGTCGCACCCTTCCGAAATCTTTAGGTATGCGTAGTGAGGTGGCGTTGACAAAGAACGATCGAACTCAAGCTCTTTATTATATGATTTCCCAAGATCAGAAATAAGTCCTCGCCAATCAAACTTGCCATAAAACTTATCAACTTCTGGTATCTCTTTCTGCAACTCCTCTCTGTATCTTTCAGAAAGGCAGCCCATAACATAAAGTTTTTTAAGACCCCTCTCCTTCTTGGCTTCAGCAAACGAGAGTATCATATTAATAGACTCCTCTTTTGCATCGCCTATGAATCCACAAGTATTAATAACAGCAATTTCACCTTTAGGTGTTTCGGGATCATGCTCAAGAGTATATCCGTTAGCGATAAGCTGACGCATCAGCAGCTCAGAGTCTACAAGATTCTTTGAGCAACCCATGGTTACCACATCTATCCTATTCTTTATCATATGAAATCGTTCCTTTTCTATTACTCGCCAAAGAGAGAGTCAACAAACTCTTTTCTGCGAAATACCTGAAGATCTTCCATCTGTTCTCCCAGACCAATATATCTTACAGGTATCTTAAACTGATCTGAGATACCCAATACTACCCCACCCTTTGCTGTTCCGTCGAGTTTTGTAATTACCAGACCTGTTACTTCAGTAGCTGCAGTAAATTGTTTAGCCTGTTCAAATGCATTCTGTCCGGTTGATCCGTCAAGTATAAGAAGAACTTCATGAGGTGCATCAGGAACAATTTTTCCCATAACATTCTTGATCTTGGTAAGCTCATTCATCAGGTTAACTTTATTATGTAAACGGCCTGCAGTATCGATTATTACCACATCTGCATTATGTGCTTTAGCTGAACTTACCGCGTCGAAAGCAACTGAGGCAGGATCTGATCCCATCTTCTGCTTTACTACCGGTACTCCGACTCGTTGTCCCCAAATGTCAAGCTGTTCTACTGCTGCGGCCCTGAAAGTGTCGGCTGCACCAAGATATACAGACATTCCGTTCTGTTTGAACTGATAAGCAAGCTTTCCTATGGTTGTGGTTTTGCCAACACCATTGACTCCTACAACCATAATAACGTAAGGTTTTTTATCTCCTGCAACAGTGAAATCCTCAACATCAGTTGATTGATTCTCGGTGAGCATTAATGTTATTTCATCACGTAGTATACTATTTAGCTCATCTGTACCAACATACTTATCTCTTGCCACACGTGCCTCTATTCTTTCAATAATTTTCAATGTGGTATCAACGCCAACATCAGATGACACCAGGACCTCTTCCAGATTATCGAGAACATCATCATCTACTTTAGATTTTCCTGCTACCGCACGAGTGATTTTAGAGAAAAAACTGACTTTTGTTTTCTCAAGACCTTTATCGAGTACATCTTTTTTCCCTTTAGAGGATCTGTTAAATAAACCCATATTGAAGTGATTATTAAATTATAGGCGGAATTGATATGTTTGCAAATCTACTAAATAGTAAATAAAAAACTTCCCTGCGTTTTGGCACAGGGAAGCTTTTAGATATTATTAACGAATATTATCGTGAGTACTAACCTCAACGACGAATATCCTATTTAAAGTAATCTTTTACCTTATCGTTAAGGATCATTTCTTCTTTGAAGCTATATGCACCAGTTTCAGGTGATTTAACCATTCTGATTACTTTTGTGTGGCTTCGTCCTGTAGTGGTTGTCTTATCGCGGAAACCCGCAACTGCTTTCTTTGCCATAGTCTATAATAATTTTACTTTATTTCTTTATGAACGGTCATTCTCTTTAAGACGGGATTGTATTTTTTCAATTCAAGTCTTGCCGTTGTATTCTTTCTATTCTTAGTTGTAATATATCTGGATGTACCGGGCATACCACTCTCTTTGTGTTCTGTACATTCAAGAATCACTTGTACCCTGTTTCCTTTAGCTTTTTTACCCATCTCTGCTTCCTCCTCTTTTTATTGCGTATAGATTACGCGTTTAAATATCCTTTTTCGGCAGCTTTTTTTATTGCTGCATCCAATCCAATTTTATTAATGGTACGCAATCCTGCTGCTGAGATGTTCAGACTGATCCATACATCTTCTTCCACCCAATAAAATTTCTTTTTAAACAAGTTCACGTTGAATTTACGTTTCGTTTTAGTATTAGAGTGCGAAACGTTGTTTCCAACCATTGCTTTTTTTCCTGTTATTTGACAAATCTTAGACATTGCTATATAGTGTATTTTATTATTTGGTTCCTTACGTCCTTAAAAACAGAACATTCCTCACAAATCAGGGCGCAAAATTAAGAAGATAATTTTAATTTACCAAAGGTTTTAGTAAATTAATTTCAATCAGGTTCAACTATTTAATTCAAATTTGTATTCGGTAATTATCTCAATATATCTGTAAACTTATACAATCAATCTGCAATATCTCTTTAAATAAAAATTTAAAACAGTTTGTTTATTTCAGAATAGAGTCCGTTGAAGAAATCCAGAGAAGCCTTCCTGAGGTTGGCCCTAAGCTCGCCTTCAGTTCCGGATACGTTCACAGATTGATCCGTTATAGTTTGCTCGGCTGTATATTTTTTTGGGAAAAAGGAGTCTCCATCTTTCTTCGCACTCTGATAAGTTATATCTCTTACAACCAGCATGCATCCGGCACCTGTAATTGAGACATCAAAACGGTAGTTCATTGTCATTTCTTCCCTTACACCAGCTTTGTTTGCCGGTAGTATGAGATTTGTTCCGGCACTAACTGTAACGAAATTTGATTTTTCATCAAATCTGATACCTGACAGTAAGGGACTTCCGCTATATTTTGATTTCACCCAATTTTGTAGTTGTGCATAATTCTGTTCAGCTGATTTATTTGAATTTGTTATAATAAACTGCTCAAATACAACCTTACCGTTAACAACTGGTACAGAACTAAACACAGCATCATTCTGGGCTGCAAGGTTTAGTATTATTGCAAGTAAAAGGCTTATTGTAAGTACTGTTTTTTTCATAATTATATATATATTGGTCTTATTTCCTTGAAACATATATATAAATCATTAAACTCGACAACATTATATTTTCAAATTCCGTAAAACTTATTTTGTATTTTAGAGTTTCAATCATACTAAATATGTTCCAAAAACAACCCTTTGACTACAAACATACGAAAAAGATTAAATTAGGCAGTCACTTTTTATTAAAAACAGCTGATTAAATTTTATTTATCTGCTAAAAACGATTACTTTTGCAACTCAAAAATCAAACGTAACATTTTTTCAGTAAAATATGTCTGCTAAAAAAACTAAAGAATCGAAGGCCGAGAAGAACTTCGAAAATATTGGTGAAGCGTTAACCACAACGGAACAGTTTCTCGAAAAAAATCAAAAAAGTATTTTAACCGGATTGCTGGTTGTAATAGTTATTGTTGGTGCTTTTCTGGCGTACCACTATCTATACAAATTGCCTCGTAATAACGAAGCTCAGGCTGCAATATATAAAGGTGAACGCTATTTCCAGGAAGGTGAGGACTCCCTTGCTTTGTTTGGCAATGGCAACGACTATATCGGCTTTGAATCAGTTATCGATCAGTACAAAGGAACAAAAACAGCTGATCTTGCACATGCATATGCCGGTATCTCTTACAATCGTTTGGGTAATTATGAAAAAGCCCTTGAACACCTCAAGAAATTTAAAGGTGGAGATATCCTTATCACACCATCTGTAGCAGGTGCAATAGGTGATGTATACATGAATATTGGAGAAACAGAACAAGCTATTTCACAATATCTGAAAGCTGCTAAAAAAGCAGGTGATGATATGCTTAGCCCTATTTATTACAAAAAAGCAGGAGAAGCTTATTTACACATAGGCAATTTCGACAAAGCCCTGGAAACATTTACAATGTTGAAGAATGACTATCTGAATTCACCTGAAGGCCAGGAAGCAGATAAATTCATCAAACAGGCAGAGTTACAAAAAGAGTCTAAATAAATATTATGGCAACAGAACTAAAAAATCTTTCTTCATTCGATCATGATTCAATTCCTGATGGCAAAGGAAAAAAGATTGGAATAGTTGTTTCTGACTGGAATAAAAACATAACAGGCAGCCTGTTAAAAGGCACGTATGACACACTTGTAAAATTTGGTGTGGACGCTGAAGATATAATCATTGAACATGTGCCCGGAAGTTTTGAGCTAACATATGGTGCAAAGGTACTCATTGAGAATACAGATGTTGACAGTGTAATTATTCTTGGATGCGTTATACAAGGTGAAACACCTCATTTTACTTTTGTATGCAACAGTGTTACAGAGGGAACAACTGAACTTAATTTAAAATATAATGTTCCTGTAGTTTTTGGACTACTTACTACTAACACTCTGGATCAGGCAATTGCCAGATCAGGTGGAAGGCATGGAAATAAAGGTGATGAAGCGGCAGTCACTGCTCTGAAGATGATTGAACTTCAGCAACGTTATAAATAATCTGCATTTATTTATATATAAATTATTGAAGTAACTTAGCGGTTACTTCTTTTTTTTAATCTGTCCGAAATAAAAGCCTCGCTATTATATATTCTATAATATTCAAATAGCAATAATAAAAGCCCTATTTAACTGTGAGAGAACAACAATCAAACAATTCTGTGCGTGATTTGACTCAGGGTAATATCACCCGTGAGCTGTTCTCCCTTGCATTACCACTACTTGCCATTAGTTTTATTCAGATGGCTTATAACCTCATAGATATTCTTTGGATTGGGCGTATTGGAAGCGAAGCGGTAGCAGCAGTTGGATCCATAGGTATGCTGATGTGGATGATGAACTCCTTTGCTCTTATTTCAAAGGTTGGTGCAGAAATTACAATTGGCCAATCTATTGGGGCTCGCAGATTAGATAAGGCCTCAATTTATGCTTCTCATACAACCACTATTGCTATAATACTGGGAATAGCATTTGGAGTGACCTTCTTCCTCTTTCCGAATCCTTATGTTTCATTCTATCAACTCGAAAATGACATTGCAGCACAGGCTGAAGGTTATCTTAGAATTATTTCACTTGGAATACCATTCGTATTTCTGGGCCTTAATTTCTCAGGGATATATATTGGCTCAGGGAGAAGTGATATACCATTCTATTTTAATTCTGCAGGATTAATTATTAATATTATAGTTGACCCATTGCTTATTTTCGGTATTGGACCTTTTCCGGAAATGGGAGTTAAAGGAGCTGCCCTGGCTACTATTATATCTCAGGGTGTTGTAGTATTTCTTTTTATCAACCATTTAAAAAAGGAAAGAGGTTTATTTGGAGGTTTCTCATATTTTATTCGACCACGCAAGAGCTACACTATAAATATACTTAAACTGGGACTTCCAATTGCCGCCATGAATGTATATTTTGCATTTATAAATATGAACCTTGCACGCATAGCATCACTATATGGGGGACATCTTGGAATAATGAGTCAAACGACCGGTGGTCAGATTGAAGGAGTCACATGGAACTCATCATCAGGATTCTCCACTGCATTGGGTAGTTTTGTGGCACAAAATTATGCTGCCGGAAAGATGAATCGTGCCAAAAATGCCTTTAGAACAACCTTAATTCTAATGGGTATTTTGGGTGGAATAGCCAGTATCGCATTTATGGGTTACGGAAAAGAGATATTCTCGCTTTTTGTACCCGAGAAAGAAGCTTACATGGCAGGAGGAGAATATCTTTTTGTACTGGGAATATCTCAGCTCTTTATGATGCTTGAACTTACTACTCAGGGAATGTTTAACGGATTAGGAAGGACATCGCCCCCTGCAATAATTAGTATTGTTTTCAATACACTAAGAATACCTCTTGCAATATTCTTAGGTTCACTAATTGGAGTTACCGGTGTATGGTGGGCAATTACTATCACTTCAATATTTAAAGGCTCAATACTATTTATCTGGTATCTTTTACTAAAAAGAAGAGTATTAAAGGAACCGAACTTAAGTTCAATTTAGAAACCCTGCAGATATAGTCCGATATCAGAAACAGGCAAATTAAAATGACTTGCCACATAAGAATTCACCATTTTACCTGAATAGGTATAAAAACCTGAAGCAAACCCACGGTCAAACCGTGCAAAATGATCAATTCCTCCAGAATCACCCATTGCATTGAACATAGATACAAAAATATTGCTCAAAGCAATTGATGAAGTGCGCGCAACACGTGAACTCAAACTCATCTCACAAAAATGCAGCACACCATATTTCTCAAATATAGATGGATGACCAGGCAAGCATGCCTCCATTGTAGTTTCAAAACATCCACCCTGTTCCATTCGAAGGTCTATTATAATAGCTCCCTCTTTCATTTCGCTAATAAGGTCTGAGGAAATTCTGTAAAAATGTATTTTGTTTATATATTGCAATGCTCCAATTACAACATCAGCAGAGCGAAAAACATTTCTTAAGACCTTCGGTTGCAGCGTGGAAGTATATACAGGATTTCCTAATTCGTGACGTATTGCCCTAAGTTTTATAATATCATTATCAAATATCTTTACAGAAGCACCCATTGCAATAGCAACCCTGGCAGCCATTGTACCTGCAACACCAGCACCTATTATTACAACTTCAGCTGGAGTAATTCCTGGAATCCCACCCAGCAGAATACCTTTACCGCCATTTGCATTACTCAACATCTCTGCCGCAAGAGTAATAGATGAGGCACCCTCTATTTCCGAAATTGCAGTTACAAAAGGAGATGCACCCGTATCATCATTAATCAGCTCATAAGAGAGTGCGTTTATTCTCTTTTCCATCATATGTTCCAGAAGGGTTCTCGACAAGTTATGAAGATAAAGAAAAGAGTACACTGAAGTTCTGGGACGCATCATTTCAACCTCCTCGAGTGTGGGAGGCATTATCTTTAGAATAATATCAGCCTGAAAAACTTCTTTAGCCGTATCTACGATTTCCGCACCCGATTCAGCGTAGTATGAATCTGAATAGTTTATAGTCAATCCGGCACCTTTCTGAAACATTACCCTGTACCCGGCTGAAACAAGTAATGATACCCCTTCAGGTGTAATAGGAACCCTTTTCTCCGTTTCCTGATTTTCCTTTGGAACACCAATAACAGTTGTAACCTTATGCTTATCAGTTTTCAGCATAAGTTCACTTACTACAAACTGATTCTTTTTTTGAGATTTATAGATCATTTCTATGTTTATTTCTGAAAACTTTCAGGTAGATATTTATTCAATTGCTCTGCTATTCCATTTACTGTCAGGTATACATCCTCTTTGGAAATCATTCTTTCAGTATGATAAATGATTTTTGCGTTCCTGTAATAACGCTCTCTATCAGCTAAATGTTTCGTAATAAAAGGTATAAGCTCATCTTTAGATTTCCCTGCAATAAGAGGTCGCACTGTCTTAGATGCCATTAGCCTCGCAGCAAGTTCTTCCGGATCTGCCTCAATATAAACAGTTACACCCGACTCATTCATCAAACTCATATTATCAAAAAAGCAGGGTGCACCTCCACCGGTTGATATTATTGCATTTTCAATCTGAGACACATCAATAAGAGCTCTTCTTTCTATTTTTCTGAATTCATCCTCACCTTTCTCAGCAAAGATTTCTGATATTTTCTTCCTGTGTTTACCTTCTATATATGCATCAAGATCAATAAATGAGAGCTTGAGTAAACTTGCCAGTTTCTTACCAACTGTTGTTTTCCCCGATCCCATATATCCTATTAGAAATACTCTTTTCATACTTTTATTATAACAGAGGTGCGAACAGGCGCAATACAGATTCAAAAAATCTCTGTAACAATGGACGTTTCAACCACTCTTTCAACACAACCTGCTCAGAATGGCTTTGATCCTCAACAAATATCTCATTTGCTTCAATTGCCACCTCCTCACTATATATAAATGCTTCAACTTCGAAATTCTGTTCGAAGCTCCTTGTATCAAAATTTGCCGATCCAATTAATGTTAGTGAGTCATCAAACACCATCATCTTTGAGTGCAAGAAACCCTTTTTATAAAAATAGACTTTCACACCTGACTCAAGAATACTCTTGATATAAGATCGTGAAGCCTTCTGTACCAAAGCCACATCAGAGCGTTTAGAAATCATCACTCTTACATCAACACCACGAATGGCGGCAGCATGCAATGCATCAATCATTGCCTCTGGAGGAAAAAAATAGGGAGTTTGAATAAAGATAGATTTCTTAGAATCGTAAATAGCCTGGATTATTCCATGTGAAATATTTTTATCATCAATTAGTGGTCCACTGTTTACAATCTGCATTGGCACATCTCCAAAATTCTCCAGTAAAGGGAAATATTTTCTTGAAGTGATAAGTGTTTGAGACACAAAATACCAATCGATCAGAAACACAGACTGCAGCCCCTGCACTCCTTTACCTTCGATACGAGCATGAGTATCCCTCCATTCTCCCCAATCAAACCCCTTAATATAACGATCTGCAATATTCATACCTCCGACATAGCCAACCTGACCATCAATTACTATTATCTTCCGGTGATTTCTATAATTTAGTCTTGAGGTAAATGAACTCCAGGATAGCTTTAGGAACGGCTCTATCTCGATACCGGCCATCCTGAAATCTTCAATAAATTGTTTCTTCAGCTTACGAGAGCCAAAGCTATCATATATGATACGAATTTCGATACCCTCTTTTGCCTTTCTGATTAGAACATTCTTAAACTTCTCTCCAATCTCATCACATTGCAACACATAATACTCTATATGAATATGCTCTTTTGCATTCTCAATATCAGCAAAAAGATGTTCGAACTTATCTTTGGCATTTGTGAATATCTTGACATCATTCCCTCCCAACAGAGGATTATAATCAATATTACGAAGCAGTTCAACCAGATTTTCATGCTCATCAGGGACTTTAATTTCTACCGGTGTTCCCATTTCATCAAGAGGTCTCCTTTTTAATTTACTATACATCCTCTTGGAAATTATATGCTTCCTTGTGGTATCCTGCCCAAAAATAGCATACCAGATAATTCCTATAAAAGGTAGAAAAAGAACAGCAAGAATCCATGCAACAGTTTTTATCGGGTTACGGTTTTCAGAGATAACCACAACCACGATACTCACAACTGTAAGCAAATATAGAATTTCAATTATCAGTAGTAATGCTGCGTTGATCTGCATGATTACAAGCGGTATTTACCTTCATTGATATCCACTAATATATTCAGATAAGAGTTGTATCTGCTTTCGCTGATATAGTGATTTTGTACAGCATCCAGCACTGCACAGTCAGGTTCATTTACATGAAGGCAGTTATTGAACTTGCATTTTTTTGATATTTTAAATATTTCCGGGAAATAGTGTGAAACCTCCTCAACACCCATATCAATTGTACCAAACCCCTTTATGCCTGGTGTATCAATAATGAACCCCCCATTATCAAGTTCAATCATCTCTGAATATGTTGTAGTATGTTTTCCTTTAAAATGGTAATCCGATATTTCTCCTACTTTCTGAACCTGTTTTTTCATCAGGGTGTTAATTATTGTAGACTTCCCAACTCCTGAATGTCCTGCAAGCAGAACCGTTTTACCCGTAGTAATATCTTTCAGTTCATTTACCCCTTCACCAGTTTCCATCGAAGTTTTAAGACAGGGATAACCAATCGTATTATAAAGATTAATTATTGCATCAAGATACTCTTTTTCCTCTTCATTAAAAAGATCTATCTTATTAAATATAATATGTACGGGTACGGAGTATGCTTCTGCAGTAACAAGAAATCTGTCTGTGAATACAGTAGTTGTTTCAGGATATCGTACAGTAAAACAGAACAATGCCAAATCAATATTTGCAGCAAGTATATGTGAATGCTTTGATAGATTTGAGGCCTTTCTCACGATATAATTTCTTCTGTCTTCTATATCCGAAATAAAAGCAGTCCCATCGGCATTAACATCCATGAAAACAATATCACCTACAACAATTGGACTTGTACTCCTTATTCCTTTAAGCCTAAGGTTACCCTTAGCCTTACATATATACTCGTTATTGTTGTAATCCCGGACGAAATAGGTGTTACCGGTATTCTTAATTACAAGACCTTTAACACCTTTCCGGGTTCTTTCATCAAGTTCGTTTACCATTAAACGGTTAAAATTTCTTTCTCTTTTTCGGCAAAAGCCTCATCCACTCGCTTGATATATTTATCATGCAGTTTCTGTAGTTCATTTTCACCATCTTTACCCATATCCTCTGGCAGACCATTCTTAACAGCCTTTTTTATCTCTTCCATACCTTCTCTGCGTGCGTTTCGAATACTTATTTTAGCATCCTCAGCTTCCTGCTTGGTCTGTTTTACAAGCTGCTTTCTGCGTTCTTCGGTAAGTGGAGGAATACCCAATCGAATTACTTCTCCGTTATTTTCGGGAGTAATACCAACCTCGGAGTCCATTATTGCTTTTTCCACAACCTTAAGCATTGATTTTTCCCAGGGTTGCACCACAATCGTTTTTGCATCAGGTGTAGTCACTGTGGCAACATTTGATAGAGGAACATTACTTCCATAATATTCAACACGAATTCCATCAAGGATATGAGTGTTTGCACGTCCTGCCCTTATACGTGAAAAAGTTTCATCCAAAAACTCGAGGGTCATTTTCATTTTTTCTTCAGCCTCTTGTCTTATTGCTAATGTATCCATATAAAAATATCGTTTTATTTTGTTTTTCTGTTATAATCTGTTTAATAAGCAAAAATAGTGAATAAAATCTATAGAACAACTATTTAACCACAGTACCGATGTTTTCGCCCTGCATCAATCTTTTCAGATTTCCGTAAATATCCATATTAAAAACTACTATCGGCAAATTATTCTCTTTACACATAGTAGTTGCTGTCAGATCCATCACCTTCAGCCCTCTTTTATAAACCTCATCAAAAGATATAGTCTGAAATTTAGTAGCATTTGGATCTTTCTCCGGATCAGCAGTATACACACCATCAACTCTGGTTCCCTTTAACATTGCATCAGCCTCAATCTCAATCCCTCTTAATGCAGAGGCAGTATCTGTAGTAAAGAAAGGATTACCTGTACCACCTGAAATTATTGCAACTTCACCTTTTTCCATTGATTCAATCGCTTTCCATTTAGAGTATAATTCACCTACAGGCTCCATGCGGATAGCTGTATATAGTCGGTTTCGCTGACCCACATTAGTGAGCGCAGAACTCAATGCAATACTATTTATCACTGTTGCCAACATACCCATTTGATCACCCTTAACACGATCAAATCCTTTTGAGGTACCACTCAGTCCACGGAAGATATTACCTCCACCAATCACAATTGCAATTTGAATACCCATTTGAGCCACTTCATGTATCTGTTCTGCATATTGATTTAGTCTTACCTCATCAATACCATACTGTTTGTCACCCATAAGCGACTCTCCACTGAGCTTCAGTAAAATTCTGTTATATTCCATATCTAGTTTTTGTATCAACTTAATCCACGAATGAGACCTCTTTAAAAGCATATACTCTCTCTTCAGCTGTCTCAAGAGTCTTTAGTACCAGATGACCCGAAGGAAGCACCTCTTTTATTATTGCTTTAAAACGTCCATTATCATCTTCAAACCAGTAGTAATCATTGATTCTATAGAGATCTAGCATATATTCATCTTCTATAGCTTTCTCGTTTCCATTCTGGAATTCACGATAAATAAGAAAGAACTCTCTAACGAAATTATCCAGAATATAGTCTCTATCGAACTCAGACCCTGTAACCTGTTTTAATGAAACAGGATTAGGCAATTCTTCAGGGAATTGATCCTGATTTATATTTATTCCTATTCCGATAATCGAATTTGTTATCACCCTTCCACTGATATCGTTTTCAATCAATATCCCTGCAATTTTCTTATCTTTCCAATATATATCGTTAGGCCATTTTATACGAATATCATCAGTAAACTGGTCTAAAGTATTTTTTACAGCAAGTGATGCTATACGGGAAATTATAAACTGCGCGTTTGCCTCCACATTATCAGGATAGATAAGTAAACTAAACAGAAGATTCTTACCTTTTTCTGAGAACCAGCCATTTCCCATTTGTCCGCGTCCTCCCAGCTGGAATTCTGCAATTACAACAGATCCCTCTTCAGGTTTTTGCTTTCTGACCAGACTATGTAAATAATTATTTGTAGAATCCACTTCGTCGAGATGCACAACCAATCTCTCTTCACTTAAAAGTTCCATAATATTCCCTTTGTAATTTTTTTGGCAATTTCTTTATTACCTCCTCTACTGAATTATCGATACACACCTTAATTTCACTATCCGGCAAATCACCATCCAGAAAGATTGTGTTCCAGTAGGTTTTATTCATGTGGTATGCGCTCTCCACACATTCATAAGATTCACGCAATAATATTGCTTTTTCAGGGTCACACTTCAGAGTAATGCTAAACCTTTCATTATCAGTTGGTATTAATGCAAACATCTTCCCCATCACCTTCATGACAATAGTTACATCATCAAAAGGAGTGGTAGCCTCTGCACCGGGAATAGACATACAATAATCAAACAGCTCTTCAATATCCATAATCAGGTTCTGCTATAAGAAAGCCATAAAGGCATCTTCAAAATGTTCCAGAACAGGTTTGTCTTCATTCCAGACTATAGCGATAATATCAAACCTGGCAGGCTTATCAATACAGTTAATTTTCAAATAGTGACTTGCTGAATTTATCATTCTCCTCATTCTCTGTCTGCTTACAGCATCTTCAGGATTTCCCCAGACATCCGTTGCCCGGGTCTTTACTTCGGTAAATATTATAAACTCGCTGTCTTCTGCAATGATATCAATTTCGTAACCATGAAAAGTCCAGTTTCTTTCAATAATCCTATATCCCTTTGACTTCAGAAAAGCCACTGCTTTATCTTCACCCTTATTTCCTAAATCGTTATGATCAGCCATCAGATATAGTACGAAAAACGCTATATACAGTGTAAAAATACAAATTTACCGCATAAATACTTCCTTTTAGCGAAAATATTTTGTTTTTTTGTATGTACAAAGGGATACCCTATTTTCAATTATAACTTAATGGGAACTAAAAAACAGAGTTTGAACGTTAAAACCAGACCACGCACAAAAAAAGTGGTCTTTGCTCTTGCTGAAGAGGAGTATGATTTAATTCATTTCTATCTTAAGAAATATAAAATTACTAATAGATCAAGATGGTATAGAGAAACTATTCTTTCTCATGTTTTAAAAAGTATGGAAAAGGATTACCCCACTCTGTTTGAAGAAAATGAAATGAGACGTTGATAGCAGAGGCTTGAAACATTACGAAAGTAAGATTTTATCAGGGAATAATAATATAATTTATTGCGTTAGATATATGTTTGATGATGAGTATTTTATGAAACAGGCCCTGCAGGAAGCACAAAAAGCCTTCAATAAAAATGAGATTCCGGTCGGCGCTGTTGTAGTTTCTGAACAAAGAGTTATTGCAAGAGCACATAATCTTACAGAACTGCTAAATGATGTTACAGCACATGCAGAAATGCAGGTAATTACATCTGCTACTAATGTTTTGGGAGGAAAATATCTTACCGACTGTACACTATATGTAACGGTAGAGCCTTGTCCCATGTGTGCCGGAGCACTTCGCTGGGCACAATTATCACGATTAGTTTATGGTGCCTCAGATGAGAAAAGAGGTTACTCAACAATTTCGCCATTCTTACTTCATCCAAAAACTACAGTAACAAAAGGTGTTATGGCAAATGAATGTTCTGAACTTATGCAGACATTTTTTAAGAACATTCGTTGATTTGAGATTAATTTACAAATTATTATTTACCTGAAGTCTGATGTCACACACAACATTAATCTGCTCCCTAGCATGCAGGTTAAATAATTAAAATTTAGGTTATTAGAATACATATCAGTATCATAATCCAGAATAAATAAATATTTTTGAGAACAATACTAACTCTATAATATTTACGATTATGAAACACTTCATTCTAATAAGTATTATTGTATCTATTACTTTTTCCCTTGTTGCTCAAAAAGATGTATTAACTCAGGACAATACATTTTTTCTGCCATATAAGCCTCAGCTTCCACGAGAATTTGTCTTGCCAGACACAATCAGATTTTACCCCGGAGATACAATTCCCAATAGTATATGGGAAAAGCTAAGAAGAGAGTTTACTGAATCGGAAATAAAGCCATTCAAATCCCCTATTGATCAAATGCCTGTAATTGTTCCACCCAATTATAATTTCTCGATGATTGTAAGTAAGCCTGATTCATCTGTACAGTATTATATTCGAAACTTAAATACAGGTGAGACTAAAATCTCTCCTCTAAAAAAACTGATACGTCCCAAATAATAGCTTATAAATATTAACTATAGAACAAATTGTTCTATATGGCGTTTATATATTCAAATATGAACTTACAGGTAATTGATTTTTAGTTGCTTTACAAAAAAGTAATTATCTAAATGTTACCATAAATATAAAATTATATAAACATAAAAAAACAAAGATATGAGCAAGAAAAAAATCGCAGTTATAGTAGGCAGTTTAAGAAAAGACTCCTATAACAGAAAATTAGCTCTCGATGCAATTAAAATGCAGCCCGACACATTAGATATGGAAATAGTTGAAATAGGTCAGCTAGCCCATTATAATGAGGATCTGGATCATAATCCACCTGCAGAGTGGGTAGAATTCCGCAAAAAAATTAAAGAAGCAGATGGCTATCTGTTTTTTACACCTGAATACAACAGATCAATTCCAGGTGTATTGAAAAATGCAATCGATGTCGGATCAAGACCATATGGACAAAACAACTGGGGAGGCAAGCCAGGTGCAATAGTCAGCAGTTCAATCAGTGCGCTTGGTGGAGAGGCTGCAAACCATGTACTTCGTCAGCCAATGGTTTTCATTGATGTATATATGATGCAACAACCTGAAGCTTATATTGGCAACACCACAACACTCTTTAATGAGAATAACGAAATTGCAAATCCCGAGACTCGTAAGTTTCTGGATAACTGGCTGAAAGCATTCGAAGCATGGGTCCATAAATTCTATAATGATTAATATCATTACAGACCACAGATAAAAGGCAAATAACTAAATATTAAAGGCAGAGTATAGATTTACTATATTCTGCCTTTTATGTTCTTTTTATAGTAGTTTTAAGAGAAGCACTTCTATCCTGTTTATCAGATCAATAGTACTTCATCTAAATATTAATATTACAAAACAGGAAGCTTCCAGGGTGATCTGTAATTAGCCTTTGCCAACAGGTTAGCCTCTTCATTATCAAACAACCCTGTCTTATTATCCCATCTTAATGCAGAACCTACCCTACATGATATATTTGCCATATGACTCAGTTTAGCCACCTCAGCTCCTATTGCAATATCAGCGTTAGGCAGTTCCCTGGTTCTTATACAGTCAAGCATATTACCCGCATGCATATAAAGTCCCTTTCCCAATCCCTTATGCATTTCAACCGCCTCCATTCTCAAACTGTTTGGTTTTCTTTCATCATCACATGGATAGCAATATGGGAAATTTCTACTATTCACAGCTTGCTCCGGGATTACCTCCCAGCCACTTCTTGTAAGCACAAGTGTTCCGTTCTCACCAAAGAATGCAACACCTTCACGTTTGTCAAACAACCCATTGCCAATTCCACATGCATGATCCCAAATAATATTAAAATCGGGATATTTATAAGTTGCCATTAATGTATCCGGTGTTTCCATAGCATCATCAGGATACCCAAACTTACCACCTGCACCATAAACATATGATGGTAAACCAGCATTCATCCCTTTCATAGCATAGTCGAGAAGATGCACACCCCAGTCGGCCATCAACCCCCCGGCATAGTCCCAGAAAAATCTGAAATTATAATGAAAGCGGTTCTGGTTGAAATTACGTTTAGGAGCCGGTCCAAGCCACATATCATAATCGACACCCGCCGGAGGAGCAGAGTCAGGAACAACAGGAAGTGTCCACTTACTTGTCTGATATGCCCATACCTTAACAGTTCTAACTTTACCAAGAACTCCACTCTGCACATAAGCAGCAGCCTCATCCCAGTGAGGATCACTCCTCTGCCATTGACCAACCTGAACTATCCTGTTATATTTACGTGCAGCCTTCACCATCAGGTCGCACTCCTCAATAGTATTCGCAAGTGGTTTCTCTACAAAAACATCTTTCCCTGCTTCACAGGCAGCAATAGTCTGCAGACAGTGCCAGTGATCAGGAGTCCCAATGATCACCATATCAACATCCTTATTGTCAATAACACGGCGCCAGTCCTTTACCAACTGAGGAGGTTTTTTGCCTGTCATCTCCTCCAGTTCAGAAGCTCGCTGATAAAGCCACTGATCATCAATATCACAAAGAGATACACACTCCACATTCGGATATTGTAAAAATGTAGTAAGGTTACTCCACCCCTGATTACGGCACCCTATTAATCCTATTTTTATTTTATTACTAGGTGCCGACTGCCCAAATATTGAGTTAAAAGGTTTCCCCATTAATGGTGTCAGACTTAAACCTGTTGCTGTAATAGCTGATTTTTTAAGAAAATTTCGTCTATCCATGATAATAAATGTTGATTGACAAATATAGTAATTAATGAATTACAAAGATAATAAAGTTAACAGCCTCAATGTGCATGTTTAAAAAAAATATATATATTTGAATTTTTGTATAATTATTTTCTCACCATTATTCTGCTTATATATGCAGCAACTCAACGAGATCTTTACAACATTACATCAATACATCGGAGGTAACAACTGGTTTATTTTCCTTCTTTTAGGAACAGGATTGTTTTTCACTCTATATCTAAAATTTCCTCAAATAAGATACTTCAGACATGCTGTCAGGGTGGTAAGAGGCAAATATGATAGAATTACAGACAAAGGAGATACCACCCATTTTCAGTCGCTGGCAACTGCACTCTCAGGAACAGTTGGCACAGGTAACATTGCCGGAGTTGCCCTGGCTGTTCATTTAGGAGGACCGGCTGCCCTGTTCTGGATGTTGGTTACAGCATTTCTGGGTATGTGTACTAAGTTTGTTGAAGTTACTCTTTCTCATAAATATCGCGAGTTTGATGAGAAAGGAATGGTTGCGGGTGGACCCATGTATTTCATGAGGAAGCGACTAAACATCCCTTTGAAGAACAATAAAATGATAAAAACCGGTTACTGGCTGGGTGGTTTTTTTGCAATTGCAACTGTACTTTCATCTTTTGGAACCGGAAGTCTGCCTCAAATAAACAGTATTTCCAATGCTATATTTGCCACTTTTGGAGTTCAGCATATAATCACTGGTGCTGTAATGGCTGTATTACTGGCTCTTATAATTATTGGAGGTATACGCCGCATTGCTAGTGTTACTGAAAAACTTGTTCCTTTCATGGCCATCATCTATTTTCTAACCGCAATTGCAATAATAGCTTCAAATTATCAAAATATTATTCCTTCATTTTTATCAATATTTGAGAATGTATTCACAGGCACTTCAGCTATAGGTGGATTTCTAGGTGCCGGATTCGCTTTTGCATTCAATAATGGGGTAAACAGGGGACTCTTTTCCAATGAGGCGGGACAAGGCTCTGCTCCAATTGCACACGCTGCTGCAAAAGCACATGAGCCTGTTTCGGAAGGTATTGTTGCCATTCTTGAGCCATTCATTGATACTGTCATTATCTGTTTTCTTACCGGAATGGTTATTCTTTCATCCGGAGTTTGGAGTGAAAAGGTTCCCAATCAGTTTCAGAAAACAGATATTATTGTGCTGGCAGGGAGCTATACTGAATCAAGTGAAGATAATGTTGCAAAACTGAGTAATTATCTGAATAACAAATCTGATATTCCGCTTTACACAGGTACTTTAACAGTCATCGATGGTAAAATCCTTGACAATAACTCCATTATTCATGCCCGATCTCTTGCAGAAGATATAGTGGTAAAAAAAGGAGGTGTGTTATATAGTGGCGAAATAGTTGTAACAAATGGAAGTGTAGCTGATACGCCCAATGATCTTATTTTCAGTGGCAAATCACTTATTCATAGTGCGCCACTCACCACTCTTGCTTATACACAGAGCTTTCTTGGTGAATCTGGCAAATACGTGGTAGCTATCGGATTACTTCTATTTGCGTTCTCAACTGCAATTGCATGGTCATATTATGGCGACAGGGCAATCACCTACCTTATTGGGGCAAAATATGTTATGATTTACAGGATAATATTTGTTATGGCATTCTTTATTGCATCGTTTGTAGATACAACAATAATCTGGAACCTGTCGATGCTTACAGTAGCCTTTATGACAGTTCCAAATCTGATCGGCCTGTTAATACTGCACAAAGAGGTTAAGTCTGTAATAGGAAGTTACTGGGTTGATTTCCGTAAGGAGCATCCCAATGAAAAGGTTCCAAAAGAATAAAAAGATTCCAGATGTGTATCTAATTCAGAAAAGTCTTAAAATCAAAGCAAACCACTAACCAGTCCACCATCAATCTGAATAGTGGTACCTGTAACTGATCGTGCCTGATCTGAACATAGATAACAAACCATCTCACCCAACTCCATTGGATCCATATATCGCTTATGAGGAAAATCTTCAATTGCCCTCCTCTCATACTCCTCAACAGAGATATTTTCTGCTTCAGCACCCCTGTTTATCAGTTGAGTTATGCGATCAGTTTTAAAGTAACCGGGACAAACTGTATTCACTGTTATTCCTTTTGGGATCAGATCTCTGCTGATAGTCTTGGCGTAACTAACTACTGCTGAACGGAATATATTCGACAACACAATATTTGGCAACGGCTCTTTAACACTTACCGATGCAATATTAATAATTCTGCCCCACCCCTTTTTCTCCATATAAGGCAGGCAAAGATTTATCATACGTATATTGTATTTTAAAACTGAATTATAAGCCTCATCCATATCATCCTCAGAAACTTCACGAAACGTACCCGGTTTTGGTCCCCCTGAATTATTTATCAGTATATCAACACCACCAAACTTTTCAATAGTAGCACTTACTATTCTCCGGTTATCATCTGCAACAGACATATCAGCAGTAAGCGCCAGTGTCTCAACTCCATGTGCTTCTATCTCCATCTCTGTTTTTTTCAAAGCCTCAACGTTTCTTGCACATATTACAACATTTACCCCCTCACGTGCAAGAGAAACAGCACATGCTTTGCCCAAACCTTTACTGCTGCCGCCAATAATTGCGGTCTTTCCTTTTAAATTTAAGTTCATAGCTTAATTACAAATTTCCGTTTATTCATCCAAACTGCACAGGATAAGTAATAAGTGGAACCAAATTTAAACAAATATATTTATGATTTTGTCTATCTTTGCAACTTAATTAATACATGACATGTCAAAACAATTTAAACGTACACTGATTACATCTGCACTGCCATATGCCAATGGTCCGGTGCATATTGGTCACCTCGCCGGTGTTTATGTTCCTTCTGATATTTATGCCCGCTATCTAAGGCTGAAAGGTGAAGAGGTTCTCTTTATTGGAGGATCTGATGAACATGGTATTCCTATTACAATAAAGGCCCGCAAAGAGGGTGTAACGCCACAGGATATTGTGGACCGATATCATGAATTGATTAAAAAGTCATTTAAGGAGTTCGGAATAACTTTCGATATATACTCTCGCACCACCTCTGAAATTCATAAGGAAACAGCTTCAGATTTTTTCCGCAAACTTTATGAAAAAGGTGAATTCAGTGAACAGGAGAGTGAGCAATATTATGATGAAGAGGCACAGCAGTTTCTTGCTGACAGATATATCACAGGCACTTGTCCCCATTGCGGCAACGAAAACGCATATGGTGATCAGTGTGAACAGTGTGGCACATCACTAAGTCCCAACGATCTTATCAATCCTAAATCAACACTAAGTGGCAGCGTACCGGTTATGCGCAAGACAAAGCATTGGTATCTCCCGCTGGACAAACATGAATCATGGCTGCGCCAATGGATATTGGAAGAGCACAAAGAGTGGAAGAGTAACGTATACGGTCAGTGCAAATCGTGGCTCGATCTTGGATTGCAGCCTCGTGCTGTGAGTCGCGACCTCGACTGGGGTGTCCCTGTGCCGGTAGAAGGTGCCGAGGGCAAAGTACTTTATGTATGGTTTGATGCTCCAATAGGATATATATCTAATACAAAAGAGCTTCTGCCTGACGATTGGGAGAAATGGTGGAAAGATGAAGATACCCGTCTGATTCATTTCATCGGAAAAGACAACATAGTGTTCCATTGTATTGTATTTCCTGCAATGTTAAAAGCCGAGGGCAGCTACATATTGCCTGATAATGTACCTTCAAACGAGTTCATGAATCTGGAGGGTGATAAGATATCAACCTCACGCAACTGGGCAGTTTGGCTTCACGAATACCTAGAAGAGTTCCCGGGTAAACAGGATGCACTTCGTTATACACTTACTGCAAATGCACCTGAAACTAAAGATAACGATTTCACATGGAAAGATTTTCAAGCCCATAACAATAATGTACTGGTAGCTGTGCTTGGTAATTTCGTAAACAGAGCAATGGTGCTTACTCAGAAATATTTCGATAATAAAGTGCCTGCTATAGGTGAGTTGACCGATCTTGACCGTGAGGCTATAGCAGAGGCTAAAAAAGTTAAGGAGGCTGTTGAGTATAATCTGAACAACTTCCATTTCAGAGAGGCGCAGAAAGAGGCTATGAATCTTGCTCGTATCGGTAATAAATATCTTGCTGATGCTGAGCCATGGAAGACTGCCAAAAGCGACATGAATCGCACTGCAACAATTCTTAATATCTCTTTGCAGATTACTGCTAATCTTGCAATTGTGACTGAACCATTCCTGCCTTTCACAGCAGAGAAGATTCTCTCATTCCTCAATATAGAACACATCAACTGGGATATGTTAGGTAGCTTCGACCTGCTTTCAGAAGGCCATACATTGGGCAAGTCTGAACTCCTTTTTGAAAAGATTGAGGATGAAGTGGTTGAAAAACAGGTTCAGAAGCTTCACGATACAAAGAAACTTAACGAAGCTGAAAATGAGAAAACAGTTGCAGCTGAGAAGTCGGCAGTAAAACCTGTTAAGCCTACTATTGATTTTGATGATTTCGAAAAACTTGATATCCGTGTTGGTACTGTTATCGAGTGTGAGAAAGTGCCTAAAACTGATAAGCTCCTTAGATTCCTTCTCGATGATGGATTGCAACAAAGAACAATATTATCAGGAATCGCAGCATACTATCCAAACCCAGCAGAGCTGGTGGGTAAGCAGGTCTGCTTTATTGCAAATCTGGCTCCAAGAAAGATGCGAGGGTTTGTATCAGAAGGAATGATTCTTTCAGCTGAAAACAGTGATGGAACCCTAGCACTGGTAACACCTTCCAAAGATGTTGACCCTGGAAGTCAGGTAGTATGATTAAGTTAATTTAACTAGCAACTTTGTAACTATTGGTATAGTTATTAATCTATCAAATAGTGCTCTTAATAAATGTTTTATTTAAAGAGTAAAGTATAAATCTTTTAATAACTTTTTTATGAAAAAACATCTATTATTGATTTTTGCTCTGTTTGTTAGCTTATCAATGTTTTCTCAGAGAACCTACCGTGCTTTTGGATGGAAATTGACAAAAGATATTCCTAAGAATGAGCTGAAGATTAATCTGGGAACCTCTATCTTCGCTTCATTCCCTGAAATTGCGTATGAGAGGATTATAAATTCAGATCTCAGCGCAGGTGCTTCTCTGGGTGTTTCTCTTGATGATATTTACGCAACTGACTTACTTTTCACCCCGTACGTGCGATGGTTTTTTGGAGGCAATCAGGAAAACCTTCAGAAATATGGTGCAGGTTTCTTTATTGAGGCAAACGGTGGTATATTCACAAAAGAGAAAGAAACAATATACTATGAGAATGAAACCTTCGCCGCTGTATATGACAACGTTACAGGAGCTGGAGTGGGACTTGCTCTGGGCTGGAAGTACCTGTCAGGCAATAACTGGGTAGGTGAGATATATGCCGGAGGGGGACGAGACTTCGTAAATGGCGGAGGTTATCCTCGTCTGGGTATTACCATTGGAAAAAGATTCTAAAGAACCATCAATTTATACAATTACAATTTTTTAATTAAAAAAACATGAAAGCATTAGGTACATTGATTTTATTGAATTTTTTATTTGTCTTTACTATGAATTCGCAGGATAGACAATATCCTGAACAGGCACGTATGAGACCTGAAATGAGTGAATACTGGCAACCTCAGCCACCTGTGGTTACTCCGGGCAACAGATCACAAGCGCCAGCTGCTGCACCTTCTGATGCTATAGTATTGTTTGATGGCAAGGATCTGTCTGAGTGGCAAAACAGCAAGGGTGAAGCGGCAGGATGGACTGTTCACGATGGTGTGTTTACTGTTAAAAAAGGTACTGGTGATATTCAGACAAAAAGGGAGTTCAACGATTTCCAGCTGCACCTCGAATGGCTTATACCGGAAGGCATTACAGGCGAAAGTCAGGCTCGCGGAAATAGCGGGGTATTCCTGCAGGGAATGTATGAGATTCAGATACTTGACTGCTATCAAAATGAGACATATGTGAATGGCCAAACAGGTAGTGTTTATAAACAGACTCCTCCACTGGTAAATGCAATGAACCGTCCGGGTGAATGGAATACATATGATATAATATATACTGCTCCAACATTCAAAGCTGACGGAACTTACCGCACACATCCAAGGGTAACTGTTATACAGAATGGTGTAGTTCTGCAAAATAATACAATCATACTTGGAACAACAGAATATATTGGTTTCCCAAAAGTTGTTGAGCATGGTGCAGGACCAATCAGACTGCAAGACCATGGCGATCCGAGTGCTCCAATAAGTTTCAGAAATATTTGGATAAGGGAACTTTAATTAATTGATTTATCATAATTAAATGTAAATTTGTGGTTTAATATAAAACTGCAAAGGATAGATCATGCAAATAAGTGGCAATATCAGAAAGTTAATTCCCGACCTGATTGTTATAGCGGGATTCATTATTATTTCATTCATATATTTTGCTCCGGCTGTAATAGACGGGCGGGTAATTGCTCAGCACGACTCACTTGCCGCTATAGGACAGGGACAGGAACAGCGTGATTATATGGAACGTCATGATGGCGAGCGCACTCGCTGGAACATTTCAATGTTCAGTGGTATGCCATCATATCAGATGAGCCCCACTTACAACTCCTCAAAGCCTCTGGATAGTGCCAAAGAGCTCTATTCTCTGTTTTTACCAAATTACGTCTACCTGATGTTCATAATGCTCATCGGATTTTATATTCTGATGCGGGCATTCAGGGCTTCTCCGCTGATTAGTGCACTGGGAGCGGTAATATGGACATTCTCATCCTATTTCTTTATTCTTATTTCGGCAGGACATATATGGAAATTCATCACATTGGCCTATATACCTCCTACAATTGCCGGTATGGTTTATGTTTACAGGAAGAGGTATCTTTTGGGAGGACTACTCTTCATGATCTTCGTGGCTTTCCAGATTTCGGCAAATCACATACAGATGAGTTATTACTTCCTGTTCCTGATGCTTTTCATGGTTATAGCTTTCTTTGTTGATGCATATAAAAAAAGGGAGTTGCCTAATTTCTTCAAAGCAACGGGAGTACTGATAATAGCGGGAATCATTGGTGTAGCGGCAAACTCAAGCAATCTCTATCATACATATGAGTATTCAAAAGAGACAATGCGAGGGAAGTCGGAGCTCTCCCACCATGAGGAGGCAAACACAACGGACAACGGACTAGAACGTGACTATATCACTGCCTGGAGCTACGGAATTGGTGAAACATGGACATTGCTTGTTCCCAACACTAAAGGTGGAGCATCAGTGCCTCTTTCTCAAAATGAGAAGGCAATGAGCAAAGCACGCCCGGAATATTATCAGATTTATCAGCAGATAGGCCAGTACTGGGGTGATCAGCCCGGCACTTCCGGTCCCGTTTATGCAGGCGCTTTTGTTCTTGCACTTTTTATATTAGGTCTGTTTATCGTGAAGGGGCCCGTTAAATGGGCACTCCTTACAGGTACAATTTTCTCCATACTCCTTTCATGGGGGAAAAACTTTATGCCACTGACCGACTTCTTCATCGATTATATTCCGATGTATAATAAGTTTCGTGCCGTATCATCTATTCTGGTAGTTGCTGAATTTTGCATTCCATTACTTGCTGCTCTTACAGTTAAAGAGATAGTTCATAAACCGGAAGTACTAAAAAACAATCTGAAGTATTTATATATAAGTCTCGGTTTAACCGGTGGCTTAGCATTGCTTTTTGCTATTGCACCAAAGATATTCTTCCCATCCTATATCTCGGCTAACGAGATGCAGGCTATTAGTCAGGCTGTACCACCCATTCATATTCAACCATTAGTGGCAAACCTGACGGAGATGCGTCTGTCACTGTTCACTGCAGATGCCTTAAGAAGCTTTATAATTGTAGCAATAGGTGGATTGATATTATGGCTCTTTCTGCAGAAGAAGATTAAAGCTACATGGACTGTAGCTGGTATTCTTTTACTTTGCCTTGCAGATATGTGGGATGTGAACAGACGTTATCTCAACGATGATGATTTTGTCTATAAATCAAGTCAGGAGCAACTTTTCACATTAACTCCAACAGATCAGCATATTCTGCAGGATACCACCAAATATTACAGAGTGCTTAATCTTGCAACAAGTACATTTAACGATGGTATTACTCCGTATCACCATAAGGTTATTGGAGGTTATCATGCAGCTAAACTAAGACGTTATCAGGATCTTATCGATGTATACCTTACAGATGAATTGATGAATATCCATTATGCTGTAATCACATCAGCAGGTAATCTTGATTCAGTGGATACAAACGGTTTTAAGGTACTCAATATGCTCAACACCAAATGGGTTATACTTCCCTCTCAGGAAGGGGCAAATATACCTGTGGAAAATCCACATGCGATGGGCAACGCATGGTTTGTTGATGAGATTCTTTTTGTAAATAATGCAGATGAAGAGATAGAGGTATTAGGAAGTATCGATCTGAGCAGTGTTGCTGTAGCTGACAAAAAGTATGAGCCCATACTTGATAATTTTAAACAGGGGTTCAGACCTGCTAAGGCTGATTCAGCATCAACGATTATGCTTACTGATTACGACTCAGATTTTCTAATCTACTCTGTTGATGCAAAAAAAGATGAGTTGGCCATCTTCTCTGAGGTGTATTATCCAAAAGGGTGGCAGATAACAATTGATGGGGAACCGGCTGAGATGTTAAGGGCTAACTATACGCTTCGCGCATTACCTATTCCTCAAGGAAAACATACTGTTGAATTCCGCTTCGATCCCGAAAGCATAAAAGTGACAGACAGAATTGCATATGGTGCTCTGCTAATTATGTTGCTGACAGCAGTTGTTATTTTTATAAATGCAATTAAAAGAAATAAAACCAAAATCAAAAAAGATTATTAACAAACCAATTAAAACAACAAAAACTATGAGAAAAATTATTTTACTTCTGATGATTTTATTTGTAGTAGCATCTGCCTGCAACACCGGTAAAAAAACCTCAAGCGGTACTGAATTGTCTGCAGAGTTTGCAGCAGAACATAGTAGCAGAAACTCCTTAGATTGGGCAGGAGTTTATAGAGGTACACTGCCTTGTGCCGACTGCGAGGGTATTGTTACAGAAATACGTTTAAATAGTGATAACAGCTTTGAAAGGATAATGGACTATCTGGGTAAGGGAGATGATAAACTTCGCGAATCAGGTAGTTTCGATTGGGATGAAACAGGAGGTAAAATTATAATCACTGATAAATCTTCAGATACCAAAGAGTGGTACAAGGTTGGTGAAAACAGACTGATTGCACTAGATATCGATGGCAACAGGATAGAGAGCTCAATCCCACAAGAGAAGTATGTACTGAATAAAATCGACATTGACAATGTTGTAACTGAAAAATACTGGAAATTAATTGAATTAAACGGTAAGAGTATTCAGTCGTCAGCCAATGAAACAGGAAGAGAGGCTCATTTTATTCTCCATAGTAATGAAAACAGAATTACAGGCAACAGCGGATGTAACAATATGATGGGCAGCTATGAACTTACAGAGGGTTCTGCACAGCAGGGAGAGATAAAATTTTCACCTCTTGCAGCAACAAGAATGGCATGTTTAGATGCTGAATACGAGCATGAATATCTTTTAATATTTGATGGAAGCAAAAAATACTCTATAGAAAACGATACTCTTTCACTTTTTTCTGACGGAGACACACCTGTTGCAAAATTTGTAGCTGTATACCTAAGGTAATATATTCTTACCTCGCTCTTATATTGCTCTTACCTCGCTCTTATAAACCTTATAGTTATAAGAGCCAACCAAGAATAAAACAGGTCACAGGTTAAATCAATATATTAATCATTCACTACTGTGCTGGTGATATAACTATTAAAATAATTATGCAGTCAAAAATTATCACAGCCTTTATTGCTGTTTCTCTAAGCATCTCGATGAGTGCACAAAAACTATCCTTCAACAAAGAGGGCGAATTTAAAGTTGTACAGTTTACTGATATGCATTATGTGCATGGAAACCCTAAATCAGATACAACACTTTTGTTAGTCCCATATATACTTGATAGTGAAAAGCCTGATCTTGTTGTTTTTACTGGTGACATTGTTACAGGCTCTGTAGAAGGATGGGATGTTATCACAAAATATGTAATCGATCGGGAAATACCATTTGCTGTTACCCTTGGCAATCACGATCATGAGAATGGCGTTACAAGGGAAGAGATTGCTGAACTTGTCACCTCTTACCCCTTTAATGTAAACAGTATTAATAATATCGGAGGAAGGGTACTGAATGATGCAATACCTGTCTACCACAGTGAAAAGCATCTTAACCCGGCTGCTCTTATCTATTGCTTCGATTCGGGAGCATATTCCACGATTGATGGTGTGGGTGGTTATGGATGGATTACTACTGATCAGATTGAGTGGTATAAGAAACAGAGTATGCATTACACTGTTCAGAACAACTTCAATCCTCTGCCTGCTTTGGCCTATTTTCATATACCGCTGCCTGAATACCGCACAGCATTTAATGATAAGAAGAATATCTCTTTTGGTGAAAGAAATGAGGACGAGTGCAGTTCTGAACTTAACTCAGGAATGTTTCTTGCAATGAAAGAGATGAAGGATATTATGGCAACATTTGTTGGGCATGAGCATATAAATGATTATATTGTCAACTTTTATAATATCGCACTTGCTTATGGACATTTCAGCGGCTGGACTACAACCTATACTCCTAAACCTGCGGTTAATGGTGTGAGGGTTGTTGTACTCAAAGAGGGTAAGCGTGAGTTTGTTACATGGTTGCATCAGATGGATGGAACAATAAAGCATAAGGTTACTTACCCTGATCACTTTGAGAAGATGCCCTGAAAATAATAAAAGATTAAATTAAGATGACAGATTTTAAAACGTATTTATTTGATATGGATGGTGTGGTTATCGATTCTGAGAAGCTGCACCTGAAAGCTATGGACTTATCACTGGAGAAACACAATGTAGTATATGATAAGTCAATCTTGAATAAATTTGTGGGGAAATCTGATGAATCTTTCTTTAGGTATATTTATTATAACTTTGACAACAGAGTAGATGTAGAGAAGCTGCTTGAAGAGAAGAACAGATTTTTTGAAGGAATGCTGAAGGAGCTCGAGTATGTTGATGGATTTACCGAGTTTATAAAGGTTATCGGTATGAAAAATATTCAGAAGGGACTGGTTACCTCTTCTTCTAAATTCACTGTAAAAAAGATTGATGAGCTTCTTGATATAACTCATAATTTTGAGGTGATTATAGCAGAGGAAGATACTCAAAAGCATAAGCCGGAACCCGATCCATATCTTCTGGCATTAGAGAGGTTAGAGGCTGATAAATCAATGACACTGGTCATTGAGGACTCTCTTAACGGGATTGCATCAGCTAAGTCAGCCGGCTGTGTGGTGGCGGGACTTACAACATCTTTCGATGCAAAAACATTATTGATTGCGGGAGCTGATTTTGTTGTGGACAGCTACGCTGAGTTACAGAAAAGATTAAATTTATAATCTGCTATTTATTGCAGATTCCTTTAAACGCACACCATTTACAGTTTTCGTTGTTTTTTGTCTGATAGAAGGGAATTTCCGGACTGAAAATCTCTTCTATCAGTTCATTGAACATTTCCGTAAACTCAGGTAGATATTCTGCAAGGTTACTAACAACTTTTTTATCTACTTTAATTGTGGGATTGAAATCTTTGAATACTTCCCGCAGATAGTAGACTGCCGGAGATAGCTCAACAGAAGGGTTCTCGAGCAGGTAGAACAGGCCATACACAAAAACCTGAAGTATCTGGCTTGGGCGTTTGGATTTGGAGTCATCAAACAGTTCCGGGATATCTTTAACAGTTGTCTTCCCTGCTCCGGTCTTATAGTCGATAATTCTAACAGAACCCCCTACTCTGTCGATTCTGTCAATACTTCCCTTAAAGTTGACAGTAAGCTCGTCGTTCAACTTATACTCCCTGTTGAAACGATACTCAGAACTGATATAGGTGAATGGAGCAAACTGCTTATCTATATTTAATGTCTGCTTCACATAACTCCTCAGGATTTCACCTATAAGGTAGTACTGTCCTTCAAGCGGGCGTGGATTGTCACTGTCTTTAAAATAGTATTGTGCAAATGTTTTTTCAATAATAGCTGTGAGGTAGCTATCATCTTTTATTATCTCGTTGAGTACATCAATTGTCACTACACTATTTTTATACCTTTGATAGATTATCTCCATCAGGCGGTGGAAAATTGATCCGAACACGTCAGATTCAACAGATTCCTGTACTTCCGACTCCTCGGAGAGTCCCTCTATTGCTGTAAAGTAAAACTTTAGCGGACAATCAATATAGTTATTGATAAGTGATGCTGAAAGAGATTTACTTCCACCTTGACGGAATTCTCTTAGCTTCTCCATAATAATATCGGTTTTGTCAACTGACACAGGTGCAATCTGTGGTGTTGTAACATCATAAGTTACAACACGCTCAGAGATATCAAAATAGTCGTTATAGAGGTACTTCAGCTGATAGAAATAGCGACTTACTTCACCCGACTGCAAACCATCGCTTCTTGTATCGTAGAGTAGGTAAATGTTTTTGGGGCGACTGATCATCCTGTAGAAGTGATATGCATATACACTATCCTGGTGCTCATAAACAGGCAGTCCGAACCCTTTACGTAAAGTGATTGGGATAAATGAGTTGGCACTATTCTTCAGTGGAAATACACCCTCATTAAACGAGAGAATTATCAAATTCTCAAAATCAACAGCCCTAGTTTCGAGTACACCCATAACCTGCAGTCCAGACAATGGTTCACCCTTGAAAGAGACAGTAATATTGTGTGCCAGCTTCTTGAGAAGTCTGAAGTATGTATCTATACTCATATTTCCGGCTTCACTCAATGTATCCTGCAATCTTGTAACAGTCTTATAATACTGAACTATAAACTCACGCTCCAGATCGTCGGTACCTGCACTACTCATATCTGCATCAATCTCCTCCTCTACCGATAGATCACCCGGTTGCATTTTTTCCATATCAGCATGCTTCTCCGCGGTTAAACTATTATATAGAGTAGACAATATTTCATGCAGATATCCGCCAATCTTACGCCAGTCGTCAATAGGTGTAAATATAAGTCTTAGCAAACTGTTTGTAGGAATTTCAGAAACAGGAACAACTATCCTGTTATATTTGAGAATATGACTTTTGAGCTGTTCAGAATCTGGTCCGGCAGATCTGCTCACCAAAGGGTGATTAAGAACAGCATTTACATAACGGTGATAAAAAGCATCTTCCCCATTCCATTTTCTCAGGTTTTGCTGCATTAAAGAGAGATGATTTATAAGTCCCGCTATTGATGAATTAGACAAGCTATATCCCATTGTTACATTTATTTTGTCTATCTCTTCAGGAATAGAGTAAAGTACAGGTAAAAGGAGATTCTCATCAGGAAGAACAATTGCCGTATTAATAGCCTCATCCGGATCAGCAATATCATTTGATTTAATCAGATCCTGAATCACCTGAGTTATAAATTTAGCCTGTCCCACGCCAGAGGGAACGCCAATAACCTCCATCTTTGGCTTAATATCAGAAGAGTTGTCAGCAATTTCAAACCTGGAGGGGAAACGAGTCAGATTTTCCTTCACCCTCAACGAGGCACGGTTAAGTTCATCATGAACAAATGGAGAATCGTAGTCCCAATAAAAATCAGCTTTGCCTATACTTTTCAGATGCTTCAGCAGAACCATTTCTGAAGGGGTAAGCGCATTTAATCCCACAAAAACAAAACCATCAGACTGCCACTCATCAACCTCCCTGTCTTTAATATTTTCAGCTACATCTCTAAAAATCATCCCCTCATATGCATGCCCTCTTTCAAGCAATTCTGTTCTGAATGAATCATATAGCTCATATAGTACCTTCCATGTTTCATGAAACTTCTCTTTTGTCTTACTGCCCTCAGCAGGCATGAAGTTTGACCAGAAACGGCGAAGTGCCTCTATCTGATTTTCATCTAGATGAGAGAGATCATCATCGAGAGATCTGAAATTATGAACATTCCTGAAAAGCTGCTTCGCATCTGCCAGATACTTATCGACATCATCAAAATCATTCAACAGCATCTCACCCCAAAAAAGGAAATCGTCGAACGTTTCGTCCGATCCGCTAATCTTTACAAAATGTTTGTATAGCATTACAAGCATCTCAATTCTATCAGCAGGCAGTAGTGAAGAAAGTGAAGAAAAAAGCTCCTGAATTGTAAGCATCCTTGGAGAAAACAGTGGCTTCCCGGCTATCTCTGCAAGATACTTCTGGAAAAACATTGCAGCACGACGATTTGGGAATACAAATGTAAGCTTGTACAGATCAAAACTATACTCACGTAAAAAAACTTCAGCTACTTTATAAAGGAAAGGGGTCATATATATTTTTGCAGGTTACATTACTAATCTCCTTACCTACAAATTTAGTCAATATCTTTTATGTAAAAAGAATATTAATGCATTAACAATCTACATAAACAATTTTTTTCTATAAATTTGTCGGTAATAGCAACCACAACCTAATGACAAGGGGAGTAAATTTTTCATACATAGCCTCTCTATACGATGAATATCTAAACAGTATGTATTCATACGCTATTCATATGGGTTTTAATGAACAGACCGCGATGGATGCTATACACGATGTGTTCTATAAACTCTGCATCAATCAATCGGTACTAAATAATATTTCAAACCATAAATCATACCTGTTAAGAGCGCTAAGAAACCGTCTGATAGACATAAATCGTTCAGACAGAATACAGACAGTTGAAAATACAAAAAAGGAAGAGGATGCTGAGAAGCTTACATTTATGCTTAATGTGACTGTTGAAGATGAACTGATTGAGAAAGAGGCTCAGGATGAGATCAGGCATAAAGTTGAGGAGTATCTTAAAAAACTGAGTGACAGACAGCGGGAAATCATATATCTTAGATTTATAGAGGAACACAGCTATGAGGAGATTGCAGAAATTATGAATATATCTGTGGAATCATCAAGAAATCTGATTAGTAAATCTCTCAGCAAATTAAAAAATCAGAATCTGTTGACATACATTTACTGATTTTATAACCCATCCTATATTACAATAAATCGACCTTAATTGTTAAATTTAAGCAGTTATTCATTTTTCTTTCGAAAAGTGATGATATTTTTTGAATTTAATCGTCTATTATTAAAAGCATCTTAATATACCAAAATGAGAAGCTGTCATTTTTAACATTTTGACTAATGGGATTGAATACAGAAAACAATAAATATATCAATTACCTGAAAGATGAGAAGTTTATTGAGTGGAAACTGCTTCCTAATGATGAGCTGAATAATTTCTGGAGTGATTTTGTAAAAAGCCACCCGGAAGAGAAGGAGAATCTGGAGCTGGCAGACCAACATTTTCATAAAATAAAACTATCTTATTTTGAAATCCCTGAAGAAAAAAGGGTTGAACTGAGAAGGCGACTTAAAAGCTCAGTAGAGAGTTTCAACAGAAAAAGAAGATTAAGAAATTTAGGATATGTTGCAGCTGCCTGTATATCGATTTTGATTATTTCACTTATTTACTTCCAGAGAGGATTTAACCAATCAGCAGATGAGGCTGTTTTTTCACCGGGTTATATTGTAGGGAGTGAATTGGAATCGCAGGATATAATTTTATCGTCAGGAAATAATGTAACCTCTTTTCAGGAAAATATAGATATTCATATTCAGAATGGTAACAGTGCCCGCGTAATAACAGGCGAGAGTGGAGAAAAGGAGGTTAAAATTGCCGATAATACTATGAACAGGCTAATAGTTCCTTATGGTAAAAGATCCAAGATTATATTATCAGATGGAACAAAGGTTTGGCTTAATTCCGGTTCAATTCTTGAGTTTCCTTCTATGTTTGAAGGAAGCAACCGTACAGTTACAATATCAGGAGAGATGTATATTGAGGTGGCTGAAGACAGCAAGCACCCATTTGTAGTTATTGCCCCGGAATTTAATGTGCAGGTACTTGGTACCAAGTTTAATGTAACAGCATATGAAGGCTCAAGCTCATCAGTTGTCCTTGTTGAAGGAAGCGTAGAGCTCAAGTCGTCCGCAGCAAAAGAAGAGATCATTCTTGCACCTAACCAGCAGGCATTACTTTCTGATTCCGGCACCTTCAACAGAAGAGATGTTGACGCCGGTCTTTACACCAGCTGGAAGGATGGTTACCTAACATTTAGCGATACACCCATCATGGAAGCATTAAAACAGATTGAGAGGTATTACAACCTTTCATTCAATTTTGGTGATAATGTGTCATTTGCAGGTTCAGAATGCACAGGTAAAATTATCCTTTCGGACAACCTGGATAATGTGCTGACTGCTCTTTCACTTATCTCTTCCACAAATTATAAACGAGAGAATAATTCAATATTTATCTACAAAAATTAAAACTTATGCCTATGTAAGACAAAAAATGACCTCAAAAAAAGTCGAACGATAGTGCGAATATCGTCCGACAAAGAATTCTAATTACCTAGTATAAAAATAATTAAAATCATACAAATATATGAATAATAACTTTATTGAAGGGGAAAGCCCGGTCGATAATTTAAAACATCTGCTGATAATAATGAGAATAACATTTTGCTTTTTGTTCCTTGGCATTCTGCTCGCACAGGCTGCCCCGGGTTATTCACAGGAGACCGAATTAAATATAGATCTCAAGACTGCATCTATTCAGGAAATACTTGCTGAGATTGAAAGTGAAAGCAATTTCCGTTTTATTTTTGACAGCAATGCAAGGAAGATTATTGGGAAGAGAGTAACTCTATCTGATAATACTCACAAGATTGAGGATATTCTTGATGAAATACTTACTGCTACAGGACTTACGTATAAAATTCTTGATGATCAGGTAGTAATTTACCAGAATGAGGTCATGCAAGCTACGAAAGAAATTGCAAAGACTATTACTCAGATTGAACAGCAAAAAAAGAGAATCTCAGGTAATATAACCGATCAGGCAGGTGAGGCAATCATAGGTGCAAATATTATTGAGGTAGGCACTACAAATGGTACTGTTACTGATATTGATGGTAATTACTCACTGGATGTGGAGGATAATGCTACAATTCAGGTGAGCTACATAGGTTACCATGATCAAACGATAAACACTTCGGGAAGGACAAGCATTAATATTGTTCTTGTGGAAGATACTAAAGCTCTGGATGAACTGGTTGTGATTGGATACGGTACTGTCAGGAGAGGTGATGTGACAACTGCAGTTTCGACTGTTTCTCTGGATGACCTTAATGAGAGACCGATAGTATCGGCAGCTCAGGCAATACAGGGAAAAGCTGCAGGTGTGAATGTTTACAGACCTAGTGGTACACCGGGGGGAGAAATGGTTGTACGTGTCCGTGGTACTACCTCTTTTAATGGTAGCAACGACCCGCTATATGTGGTTGACGGGGTACCTGTGGATAATATTAATTTCCTCTCTCCAACAGACATTTCAGGTATACAGATATTAAAGGATGCTTCTTCTGCTGCTATCTACGGATCGCGTGCAGCTAATGGTGTTGTATTGATAACTACAAAACAGGCAAGCAGTGAGGCTAAGATCTCTGCAACTGTTCAAATGGGTGTAAGCAATGTAAGCAACCCTATTAAATCGCTTAACGCACGCCAGTATAAAGAGCTTATTGATGAGATTCGTCCGGGCGCCATTCCTGAGGGGACTACTGACAGAACCGACTGGTTTAAAGAGGTGTATGGAACTGGTATTACTCAAAATTATCAGCTTCAGGTATCAGATGGTAATGAGAGATTGCGTTACTTTGTTTCGGCTGGTTATCTTGACGAACAGGGTGTTTTAAGCTCAGCTTTTTTCCGCAGATTTAACTTCAGAAGTAATGTGGAGAGCCAGATAAGAAAATGGCTTCATTTTGGGGTAAACGTTTCATATTCAGACAATACAAGCAATGGTGTAACAACAGGTCAGGGATCTAACCGCGGTGGTGTTGTTCTTGCTGTTGTAAATCTTCCTACCTCTGCATTGATCAGGAATGAGAGTACAGGACTATACAACCGACTGTTTTACGGACAAAACATTGCAAACCCAATAGAGGAGATTGAGAATGGAAGAAACAATAAGAATAATGAGAACAGACTTATTGGTTCTGCAAATATGACATTTACTTTTTCGCCTCAGTTAAATCTTAAGTCGACTTTTACAATTGACCGCCGCAATGGTAAGATTACAGGTTTTACACCTCCATCGCACGGATCTGACAGAGATGACTGGGGTAATGCGTGGGATACCCGAAACATGAATACCTTAATGGTATTTGATAATGTTATGACATATAAGAATACATTTAATGAAAGGCATAATCTGGAAGTGATGGCTGGTAGTTCATGGACCGATTCTCAATGGTCGCAGAGCTACATAAACGCTTCTCACTTTAAGGATAGTTCGATCAAAACATTAAATGCTGCAAATAAGATTGCATGGGATAATACAGGTTCAAATGCATCGCAATGGGGAATATTTTCACTGTTTGGGCGTGTATCCTATAACTTTGACAGCAAATATCTGATGACTTTTAATGTTCGTGAGGATGGATCTTCGAAACTGCATCCTGATCACAGGTGGGGCACATTCCCTTCACTTTCTGCCGCATGGCGTCTCTCTTCTGAAGAGTTTATGGAGGATGCTGACTGGGTATCTGATTTGAAGCTAAGAGGTGGTTGGGGTCAGACCGGTAACCAATCGGGTATTGGTGACTTTGCTTACCTGCAGAGATATAATATCACCAGACAGGCTTGGTTTGAGACAGGCAAAACAGATGCTCTTCCTCTTATTACTCAGGCTAACCTGAGAACAACTGACCTGAAATGGGAAACCACCAATCAGTTTAATGTGGGTGTGGATGCAACTCTTTTCAACGACAGGCTTACATTGGCTATGGACTGGTACTACAAACGTACTGAAGATATGCTTATGTATGTTTCTCTGCCTTCAGGAGCTGCTGCAGCCACTCAAATTGTGAGGAATGAGGGTGAGATGACCAACAGAGGTTTTGAGTTCAGCGCCGATTCTCGTAACATGACAGGAAAATTCAGCTGGGACACTAACTTCAATATATCATTTAACAGAAACAGGCTGGAAAGTCTTGAGCTCCAGCAGATATACTACGCTGCCGAAACTACTCAGGCATTCCATCAGACACGTGTTGTTAGAAATGAACCGGGAAGACCTCTTGGTGGATTCTACGGATATATAAGTGATGGTGTTGATCCTGAAACTGGTGAACTGATGTATAGGGATATAAATGAAGATGGCAGGGTGACTGCTTCGGATAAAACCTATATTGGTGATCCTAATCCACTTTTCACTTATGGATTAACTAACACTCTATCATATAAAGGATTCAACCTTAATATATTCCTCCAGGGATCAGTAGGCAACGATATATTCAATGCTTCGAAAGGCGATACAGAAGGTATGTATGATTTAAAAAATCAGTCGGTTGAAGTACTTAAGCGCTGGCGTACACCAGGGATGATAACAGATATACCAAAAGCCGGTTTTAATCTTCAGCCATCGAGCTACTTTGTTGAAGATGGAAGCTATCTTAGAGTAAAAGATGTATCACTCTCATATAATTTTAGAGGAAACCTCTTGAACAGAGCAGGAATTTCACGGCTTCAGCCTTTTGTAACTGTAAGCAATCTTTTGACAATTACTAAGTACAGCGGTATGGACCCGGAAGTAAACCAATGGGGTAACAGTGGTGCTGTTCAGGGAATTGACTGGGGAACATATCCTCACAGTAAAACTGTTGTTTTTGGTATTAATCTTGAATTTTAAAAAAGCTATTAGTAATGAAAAAAATAAATATAATTTCAATCATATTTGCTTTATTGCTGGCTTCCTGTTCTCTTGATTATGAGCCGCTGGATACATACTCTGATCTTACTGAGGGTATGAGTGATGACAGCGTGCAGGTTGTATTTAAGGATAAAGCTGCTGTATTATCGCACAGACAAACGCTGACTGATCTGTTTAAAAACGGACAGGAACACTGGTATCTTGATATGTTACTGCTTGCAGAATCACATTCTGATAATGCATATGCAGGTTCACCCAACGCTGAGACAACTCCGTTTGAGGTTAACTCTATTGAGGGTTCTAATACCAATCTAAGACGTGACTGGAACGGGCATATGGGTAATATAGCTCAGGCTAACAAAATGATTAACAATGTTGATCTGGTAACAGATGCTTCATTGACCGCAGCAGAGAAAGCTCAGTTTAAGGCTGAAGCTAAGATACTCAGGGCAATGATTTATTTTGATATGGTTAGGATTTGGGGAAATGTTCCATTGGTTATTACCTCTGCAGGTGATATTACTTCAGAAACGATTAAGGATGTTTATCCCGCCTATTTCCCGCCTCAGGTGGATGCTCTTACCATATATCAGCAGATTGAGGAGGATCTTCTTGAGGGTTTACAGAGTGCACCGGTAAATGATCCTACTGACAAAACTAAGTTTACAAAATCTGTTGCTCGTGCTCTGCTTGCTAAGATGTATGCCGAAAAGCCTTTACGTGATTATGATAAAGTAATTCAGTATGCTGATGAACTTGCAGCCGATGGATTTGCTCTTGAAACTGAATATAGATCTCTTTTTGATGTTGTTTTAACTGATCCCAACTCTCCTCCTTCTCAGGAAAACAGGGCAATAGAGGCAAAGACAAGAAACAGTGTTGAGAGTATTTATGAGGCTCAGTTTTTCCCAGGTAATGCTAACTGGGTGACATGGATGTTTGGAAGACCACTGGATGACTGGAATTTCTACTTCACATGGCTTAAGTGGATTACTCCTTCACGTGACCTTATAAAAGCATTTACCAGTGAGCCTGGTGACAAGAGGTATGAACAGACAGTTGTATTTTATCAGACCGACTGGAGTGTTTATTATCCTGCAGATCACTATGCGTTTATGTACAAGACACGCAGTGCATACAACAGTATTATTAAAATGAGATATGCTGATATTCTTCTTTTAAAAGCTGAGGCTTTAATTGCAAAAGGGGATTATAGTGGTGCTGCACAAATAATAAATCAAACAAGACGCAGAGCAGGGTTATCAGATCTGCCAACATCGGCATCGGCTAGCAGGGAGTCTATTCTGGCTGCTTATTTGAAAGAGAGACGACTTGAGCTGGCTCTTGAAGGTCATCGCTGGTTTGATCTTGTAAGACTTGATAAAGTTGAAGAGGTTATGAATGCAGTTTATGCTAAGGATGAAGGACGTCCTGCTCAGGCATATCCTTTTACAAGCTTATCTTACATTCTTCCTATTCCACAGGATGTGATAGATCAGAATCCTAATCTTGTTCAGAATCCGGGATACTAATTTTATGAACTATTCATTCTAAAAAAGATAATTTATATGAAGCATATATATAATATTTTAATAATAACCGGAATTATTGCACTGCTGTTTATATCGTGTGATGAGGAATATGGACCACGTAAAGAGTCGGTACCTGAATTTAAATCTGCTGCTGTTAGTCCAACCACTTTTACATTTGGTGACTCGGTGACTTTAACAGCTTCAATTATTGATCCGGCTACTAATCTATCTGAGCTGCTTTATGAGGTAGCTGACGGAGGGAGAGTTATCACTTCGGGAAGTATCCCTCTTGATGGTGACACTGCTAATATTACTGCATCAATCTATATACCTTTATTAAAAGATCAGGCTAACGGTGTACAGTTGAAATTTAATCTGATTGCGAGGAATGTGCTTAAAGGTATGACTTCGCATACAATAGAAGGTATTACCGGAAACAGACCTCAGTATGCTCAGCTTTATCTTGTAACCGATAATGGAACAGTTATAACACTTCTTCCAGGGGACAATAATAGTTTTGGGAATGAGGGCCTAACGCTTGACCCATCTTTTAATTTCAAAATTGCTGAGAAATTGCATGCAGATAAAAGCATCGATTATAGTGGCGATGTTTATGGTAATGTTAATGGAAAAATAGGGCTTATTACTGAAAATGGTGAATCGGTATTTGTTTTTACTCCAAATGTAGATTATACAAAAGAGTTTGTCTTTAATAATCTTACTTTTAGTGTAACTGCGGTGGGGGATAACCTGGGAGCAGATGATATCTCTTTGAGCAGTTTCGGTAGTCAGGATATTGAGAATGAAACTTTCCATACTTTGACCCGCACGTTGGAGAATAATAAAACATATACCGTTTTTGGAGCATTGGGTGATTCACAGAATATATACAATCCTGATTTCTTCGAGAGAGTTTCAGAAAGTAGTGTTAAGTTTCTGGGTAAGACCGGTGAATATACTATCTATTTTAATCCTGTGAGAAAAAATGTGTTCGTGGGTACAGAGAATCCTTCATATCCTGATTATTTGCTGGCTTGTGGCTGGGGACTTGGATATCCTACAAACGTAACTTCTGAAGAGATAGGTGCTGTTTATTCAGGTCATGGACGCACTCACACCAGCTGGGGTTTTGGTAATGTACTGAATTATGTTCTTCTGCGTCAAATAAGTGAAGGGGTTTATCAAGGCACTTTTTATACACCTGGGGATCATGACAGATATGCCGGATTTAAACCTTTTGAAAATACTGGCTGGGGTAATGAGAAGAAAGCGGGTGACTTTACTTTCACAGGTGAACAGATAATAAGTGGAGATAACGACTGGACTATTGCCAATGGAGAGAATGATCCGGTGGTGGAACCTGCTAACTACAGATTTACTATAAATCTCAATACTAATACTGTAAACATTGAAAAAATAATACTATAACAAAATGCAAATAATACATTCATTTAAATTGATTTTACTTGTTCTTGCACTTTGCAGCTGCTCTTCGTGTGAAAAAACAATACCAGATAATAGTAATGGAGAAGAGCCTGAATTACCAAAAGGAGATGTGACTATATATGTTACAACCAACAATCGCTCTCAGGATTTCAAAAAACAGGCTGCAGATTTCAGCAGTAAAAGTAATATGTCGCCTACGACCATAAAACTTAATCCCGCTGAAAGGTTCCAGACAATGGATGGATTTGGAGCTGCTATAACCGGCTCTACTGCATTCAATCTGATGAAGATGACGAAGGAAAACAGAACCAAGTTTCTGAAGGAGACATTCTCTCCTACAGAAGGTATGGGACAGAGCTATGTGCGAATTTCAATTGGTTGCTCCGATTTCTCTTTGAGCGAGTATAGTCTTTGTGATACTCCTGGCATTGAGAATTTTGGACTTACTTCTGAAGAGACTGATTATGTGATCCCGGTGTTGAAAGAGATATTGGCTATCAATCCTGATTTGAAGATAATGGGATCTCCATGGACACCGCCGCAATGGATGAAAGTGAATAACCTCACTGATCTGCAGCCGTTCAACTCATGGACCAGCGGACAGCTCAATCCTGCATATTATGGTGATTATGCGACATACTTTGTGAAATGGATTCAGGCAATGAATCAAAATAGTATTAAGATATACTCGGTAACCCCTCAGAACGAACCTCTTAACAGAGGTAATTCAGCATCTCTATATATGGGATGGGAAGAACAATTTGAGTTTGTACAAAATCATCTTGTTCCTCAATTCAAGGCAGCTTCATTGAGCACAAAAATCTATCTGTTTGACCATAATTATAATTATGATAATATGGCTGACCAGAATGGTTATCCTATGAAGATTTATGATGCAGGAATTGATTCAGATGTGGTGGCAGGTGCTGCTTATCACAACTATGGAGGTGACAAGGCTGAATTATTGAAAGTGCAAAGCAGGTACCCCGAGAGAGAATTGGTATTTACTGAAACTTCAATCGGGACATGGAATGATGGTCGTAATCTTCAGGTAAGACTGATTGATGATATGCGTGAGGTTGCACTGGGTACTGTTAATAATGGTTGTAAAGCAGTCATCGTATGGAATCTGATGCTTGATACAGAAAGAGGTCCAAATCGTGAGGGGGGCTGTCAGACCTGCTACGGAGCTGTTGACATTGATATTTCAGACTTCTCTACTATCACCAGAAATTCGCATTATTACATTATAGGGCATCTTTCTTCAGTAGTGAAACCGGGTGCTGTAAGAATAGGTACAACTGGATTCTCTGACCCTGGGTTTATTCATTCTGCCTTTGAGAATACGGATGGTACTTATGCAGTGGTATTATTAAATAGTACTTCAGCCTCAAAAAGTATTACACTTGATGATGGAAAGCAACACTTCACTTACGAAGTTCCTGCTAATTCGGTGATCTCTTATAAATGGAATAAATAGTAAACAGAACAACATTTGAATCATGAGAAGATTAATATATTTTATACTTACTATATTCGGGATTCTCGGCATATACTCTTGTGCAGAAGAAATAAGTGATCTGCAGCAGGAAGGTAATCCCTCACTGCAAGTAGAGAATCAGTTTACAAACGTACACTTTGGTGATGTTTTATCATTTACAGCAACGGTGAGTGATAACATCCCCCTCTCTACTCTAACAGCAATTCTTTACTTTGGTGAAGAAGAGGTTGAAAGAACAACTATACGAACAAAAGAGAATGGTGTGTATTCAGGTGAGATTACTGTTCCTTTCCTCAAGGATATACCTGATGGAACGGCAACTTTGGAGTTTGTATTGCTTAATACAACTCTTAAAAGCGTTATTCAAACTTTTGATATTCCTATTACAAGAGCATCTTACCCATACCTCATACTTGTTACAGCTGATGGCTCATATCCAATGATTCCTACAGGTGTGCCTAACGAGTATGCAGCAACTGAACCATTCCCTTCAACTGAGCTTCCGGCATATATAAAAACACCGGTTGTAGATGATAAAGGACAGGAAATTATATTTGGATGGGAAGCTGGTGCAGTTACTCAGGGTGTATCTGAAAATATACCGTTTGTAAGTCCTACCGGAGGCACTTACTCTGTAACATTTAATACAATGACTTATGCCGCAACTCCATTTTTTGAAATACTTCTGAATGGAAATAAGATGATGATGGTTGATAAGCAGAATTATCAGATTGATATAGATCTAACTCAAAATCAGGAGTTTGAAATTGAGGGACTGGTGGATATTGCCGACTGGTGGATTGATGTTGATTTTTTCACTGAGATCGAAACTGGTAAGTACAGATTCAACCCAATTAGTGGCAAATATCGTGTAATGGCAAATCTGACTCATAAATACTTTAGAGTGGAGGTGCTTGATGGATCTTCTCCTGCAACTTTAAAGTCCGATGGAACAGGTGCAGTTTGGGTTATTGGTGATCAGTTAGGGAAACCTTCTTATACCGAGAATCATGTAGGCTGGAATACATCAAATGCTTTATGTATGGCTCCTATTGGCAATAAAACTTATCAGATGACTCTTGTTGCAGGTGAATCAATAAATGCCAATGAGATTAACTTCAAATTCTTCCATCAAAAAGATTGGGGCGGTGAATTTGGAAGTGCTACATTATCATCATCAAGTGATATTGTATTTGTTGGAGACGGTAATAACGGCAGAGATAATGGTAACCTTGGTCTTGTAGAAGGTACTACTCTGGAGGTAGGAGCAACATATGTATTCACTGTTGATCTTTCAGCAGGTAGCAGCAGTGGTGTTCTCACAGTGGTTAAGAAATAGTACTTATTGAGATATTCAATCATGGTACTCACTCCGGCTTTTTACAGAAGTAGAAAGTCGGAGTGTTTTTTATACAACTGATTACTACCAATTAATCAAATAATTATATAAATTTGTTCATCTGAGAAATAATACCAACACATTAAAGACAACAATTATATGAACAAAAGGCTTCTACTGAATTTAACCTCTATTTTTCTTTGCCTCTTCACAGTGTCCATTCGTGCTCAGGAATTTAAGCTGACTCCATCCGAATACTTCCAAAACAGGGGAGTAGACATGATGGTTTATGATGATATCTATCCTGAAGGTCACCAGGGAGGTTTATCACTAATTATGCATGGAAATCGTGTGGCTACCAATGGTGATATCCGATTAGAACCAACACCGGGACAATGGCAGCCTGTACCAGTACAACGCAAAAGGGTTGTTGATCATAGTTCAAATACAATAACAGTGCATTTGAGTTATCCTGATTCTTCTCGTCATCTGACAGGATTTAATCCTATGATATATCCCGATCTGGTATTTAATTATACTGTAAAAGTCAAAAGTGAGGGTAAGTCAATTATAGTCAGTGTTGACCTGGACCGTCCTATTCCCCCTGAGTTCATTGGTAAAGTTGGTTTCAATTTGGAACTTTTTCCGGGTGCTCTCTTTGGTAAACCATGGATAATGGATGATAAACAGTCGGGTATATTTCCACAACAGCCAAATGGCCCTACCAGCATCATACATACAAATCATAATCATACAGGTAATTTCAACAAAACCGGGAAAGCATCTGTTGACCAGCTTGCAGGAGAAGGATACAGTCCCATTATAGCTGACGATATTGTATCCGAGCCATATGCTACAGGCAAACGTTTTGTTGTCCGACCCGATGATCCATATAATAATTACACAATTGAATCGTTAAGAACAGAACTAAAATTATATGATGGGAGGATGAATCACAACAATGGATGGTTTGTCGTTAGAAGTGAAGTTCCTGAAGGAATAACAAAAGAAGCAATCAAATGGGTAATTACACCAAATGTTGTTGAAGATTGGCTATATACACCTGTTGTACAAACCTCACAGGTAGGATATCATCCAAATCAACCTAAAGTAGCTGTTATCGAGCTGGATAAAAAGGATATAGGTCGCGACACTCCTGTTTTATACAAGATTACTTCTGATGGAGTAAAAGAGATATTTAAAGATGATGGTAAAAAATGGGGTGAATTCTTACGTTACAGCTATTTAAAATTTGATTTTTCAGATATCAAAGAAGAAGGTTTATACCAGGTTATTTACGGTGATTCAAAATCAAGCATCTTTAGAATATCAAAGGATATATATGACAGAGGAGTCTGGCAACCGGTACTTGAGTACTTCCTACCTGTTCAAATGTGCCATATGAGAGTAAACGAGAAGTATCGTGTTTGGCATGATCTGTGTCACTTTGACGATGCTCGGATGGCACCTGTTGATTTCAACCATATTGATGGTTATGTACAGGGGCCGTCAACACTTACTAAGTTCAATCCGGGTGATTTTGTACCAGGTCTGAATATAGGAGGCTGGCATGATGCTGGTGACTTTGACTTAAGAGTAGAATCTCAGGCGGGTGAAACCTATATTTTAACCTTAGCTTATGAGGCTTTTAATGTAGATTATGATGTTACAACTATTGATCAGCACTCACGTATAACAGAGATTCATCAGCCAGACGGGAAGCCTGATCTGCTGCAACAGATTGAAAATGGAACATTGTCTGTTGTTGGAGCTTACCGTTCACTGGGTCGTTTATACAGGGGGATAATCACTAACAGTCTGCGTGATTATGTTCTTCTTGGAGATGCGTCTGCTATGACTGATAATGAGATTGGTAATAATGATGACCGATGGGTGTTTACTGAGAATAATCCCGCCAGAGAACTGACTACTGCAGCAAATGTGGCTGCTGCATCAAGGGCATTGAAAGGTTTTAATGATACTCTAAGCATTCAGGCTATAGAGTGCGCCAAGGAGATTTATGAAATCACAGAGGAGAATAATCGCTCTAAATCAGCAAAGGTGCATGCTGCTGTTGAACTATATCTTACAACCGGTGATGTTAAATATAAAGAGTGGCTTCTCAAAGAAACAGATTATATAGTAAAAAATATAAATAGTTTAGGTTGGTTTCTTGGAAGAGCAGAAAAGAGAATTAACGATACTGCATTCTCTAAAGCTATTGAACAATCACTGCATAGTCTGAAAAATAACCTGGACACTCAAGCCGCTGAAACACCTTACGGAATTCCTTACCGCCCGCACATCTGGGGAGCCGGATGGAATATTCAGGAGTTCGGATTCAAACACTATTTTCTACATAAGTCATATCCTGATATTTTTGGAACTGAATATATTTACAATGCACTTAACTTCATCTTAGGATGTCATCCAGGATCTAACACTGCATCATTTGCTTCGGGTATTGGAGTAAATTCAGCAACAGTTGGATACGGTTTAAACAGAGCTGACTGGTCATATATTCCTGGGGGTGTTATTTCAGGTACAGCATTGATTCGACCTGACTTTCCCGAATTACTTGAGTTTCCTTTTTTGTGGCAACAGGTTGAATATGTAATGGGAGGAGGGTCTTCACACTATATGTTTCTTGTTTTGGCAGCACAGCAATTATTGACAGAACAATAAGTCTTTTACGAGATAGCGTTATCTAATCTCATTGAGAAATATGTAATGAAAAAATATTTGTTATTATTTCTAGTAGCTGTACATTGCATTTCTTATGCACAAGAAATCGGCTCATCAGAGAAACTAAATCATTTAGTTTTATCTGTTGAGGAAAATTTATATGATAATGTAATACCATTTTAGCTTAACTACAGTATAGATAGTATTAATGGAGGGTTTTACGGAATGGTTGATTCTGAGGGGAATGGAAATCCCGAAACAGAAAGAGGCTTAATACTGAATTCTCGCATTCTTTGGACATTTTCATCTCTTTATATTAAAGATAGGGATGAACGCTTTCTCTCAGTTGCTGACAGAGCCTATAGCTATATTGAAGATAATTTTATAGATACAGTATATGGAGGCGCTGTTTATACAGTTGACAATACTGGCAACTGGATAAATGAAATAAAAAGCATATATGCCAATTCATTTCTTATCTATGGGCTATCTGAATATGTGATGGCAACAGGTAACAGGTCGGCATTAGAACATGCTAAAAACACATTCCTAAGATTAGAAGAGCATGCTCATGACACATTATATGGAGGTTATGGGGAAATTTACAACAGAGACTGGTCGCCTGTTACTGATAGCTCAATAAATGAGATTGGAGATGCAGCAAAAACTATGAATACGAGTTTACATATAATAGAGGCTCTCACAAATCTATACAGGGTATGGCAATCTCCTGTTGTTAAGGATCGATTGCAAGAAATGATTATCCTCACTCTTGAAAAGATAATAAATCCAGAAACTAATCGTCTATACTATTTTTTTGACCATGATTGGAAAAGTATTACTAATATTAAATCTTATGGTCATGATATTGAATGTTCATGGCTAATGCTCGAAGCTGCTGAAGTATTGGGTGATATAGAACTTATTGAAAAAGTGGAGAAAGCGTCAATTGCTATGGCTGAATCTACATTAGAAGCATTAAATAAGAATGGTAGTTTGACAAATGAATCGGTTGATGGTGTTAATTCAATATCGCTGCAATGGTGGGTACAGGCTGAAGCAGTTGTCGGTTTCATAAATGCTTGGGAGTTGACAAAAGATGATGTATGGATTGACCATGCACTATCTGCCTGGAAGTTTACTGAAGAGAATTTTGTAGATAAAGAGTATGGTGAATGGTTCTGGGGATTTGGAAATGATGGGCAGCTCAACACAACAGCACCTAAAATTTCAGCCTGGAAATGTCCATATCATAATAGTCGAATGAGTTTAGAGGTACTACGCCGACTCTCTAGATACAGTTAATAAACAGCTGTAAATTAACGACATAACATATGTTTACATTTCTGACATAATAGATAAAGAACTCATTCTGTTTACAATATATTCATGAATTGAGTCCTAATCAATTACAATAAGTATATCTTTGATGTAATAGTTAAATAAAAGAAGATATGAAGTACACATCAATAATTGTTATAGTTTTAGTAATGATTTCAGGTTTAGTATCCTGTAACAGCCAAAGGCCAAAAGAGATAAAAGCAGAATGGCAATTAGTCTGGGAAGAAGATTTCAATGGTTCAGATATTGACTATTCTGTATGGTCGAAAATACCAAGGGGGAAGAGTGACTGGAATAATTACATGAGTGATTATGACTCACTTTACGAAGTAGCTAACGGCAATCTGATTTTAAGAGGAATAGTTAACAATGTATTACCAAATGATACTGCACCTTTTATAACCGGAGGTGTATATACTAAAGATAAGATAGTATTCGGCGAAGGACGTTTAGAAATAAGAGCAAAACTAAATGGAGCTAAAGGTGCATGGCCTGCTTTCTGGATGCTGCCCGAAGACGCACAATGGCCACATGGAGGTGAGATTGATATTATGGAACGACTTGATTACGATTCAATTGTATATCAGACAGTTCATACTAATTACACCTATAATTTAAACATAAAAAATCCTCCGAATGGAGCAACTGCCCCTATAAATCCGGAGGATTATAATACATATGCTGTAGAAAAAAGGAAAGACACTCTGTCCTTTTTCGTAAATAATAATCTTACTTTCCAATATCCAAGAATTGAAACTGATAAAGTGGGACAGTTCCCATTCAATGATCAGGACTTCTATCTGCTTATAGATATGCAGCTTGGAGGAAGCTGGGTTGGTAAAGTAGATCCCGAAACGCTCCCGGTTGAAATGTATATTGACAGAGTAAGGTTCTACACAACTCCCTGAGCCATCATTGCATCAGCAACTTTCATAAATCCGGCAATGTTAGCTCCCTTTACGTAGTTGATATAATCACCTTCCTTGCCATAGGTAGCGCATTGCTGGTGAATGTTATTCATTATCTGACGTAGCCATCTGTCCACTTCATCATTATCCCATGACAAATGCATTGCATTTTGAGTCATCTCTAATCCTGAACATGCAACACCACCGGCATTTACAGCTTTACCAGGTGCAAACAGCATCTCGTTCTCAGTAAAGAAATCCACTGCCTCTGATGTACAACCCATGTTGGACACCTCAGCAACAAGAATTACACCATTACTTTTCAGTTGTTTAGCATCTTCTAGATTTAGTTCATTCTGAATTGCACATGGAAGAGCTATATCTACTTTGCACTCCCACGGCTTCTTACCCGGGTAGAATTTAGCACTTGGAAACTCATCAGCATAAGGAGCTACAATATCCTCTCCCGAATTGCGCAGTTCAAGCATATATTCAATCTTCTCTGGTGTATTAATACCCTCTTCGTCATAAATATAACCATCAGGACCAGAAATTGTCACCACTTTTGCACCCAGTTCTGTTGCTTTCGTAACAGCGCCCCATGCCACGTTTCCAAAACCAGAAACAGCTACTGTCTTACCTCTTAAGCCTATATGAAACTCATCACACATTTTCTGAACAAAATAGAGAGCTCCGAAACCAGTAGCCTCAGGACGCAATTTTGAACCACCGAAAGAGAGACCCTTTCCTGTGAAAGTACCAGTATGCTCACGGGCAAGTTTTTTGTACATACCGTACATATAGCCAACTTCTCTGGCACCTACTCCAATATCACCTGCAGGAACATCAGTATCAGGACCAATAACTCTCCAAAGTTCCATTACAAAAGATTGGCAAAAACGCATTATTTCGGCCTGTGACCTCCCTTTAGGTGCAAAGTCAGAACCACCTTTACCACCACCCATAGGCAATGTTGTGAGTGCATTCTTAAATGTTTGCTCAAACCCTAAGAACTTCAGTGAAGATAAAGATACTGATGGATGGAAACGTATTCCTCCCTTGTATGGACCAATAGCACCGTTGAACTGTACACGATACCCAATGTTCACATGTACTTTGCCATTGTCATCAACCCATGGTACACGAAATGTGAAAACACGGTCGGGTTCTACTATACGTTCAATAATACCGGCTTTTTCAAATTCAGGATGCTGATTATAAACATCCTCAATAGAAACTAATACTTCTCTTACAGCCTGCAAGTACTCCGACTCACCTGGGTGCTTAGCTTCCAGTTGAGTCATAACATCATTTACTCTCATGTTAAATAGCTTGTTTAATAAATATTATTTTTACAAAAATACACATTACTTCTCTAAATACTAAAATTATGATAGTCAAAAACTGTTTTGGTTCACTTTTTATCTATTTGAGCTAACTTATCAATGGTATATACATCTAAATTAAAGCTTAAATGTAGTCAATTTTAAATCTACCTGTTAATCAATAATCGAAAATTTCTGTTTTTAACGTTTAAATGTTACTTTTGCTATGTATTTGTTTAGCAGTTAATCGAATTTAGTCTCAAATGGCAAAAAACAAACTAGCCAAATTCGCCGAGATGGCAACGTACAGCAATGTATTTCAATATTCCTTTAAAACATTGGAAACAGAGGGCTTCCCTCTAAAGGGTAAATGGAATACCCATTTTAAAAACAACAATCCAATTATACTTGAACTTGGCTGTGGTAAAGGAGAGTACACAGTTGGCCTTGCTCGTAAGTTTCCAGACAAAAACTTTATAGGCATTGATATCAAAGGAGCTCGTATCTGGAAAGGTGCTACTGAAGCCCTCAATGATAATCTTGATAATGTTGCATTCATCCGCACTCATATTGAGATGATAAACTATTTCTTCTCAGATAATGAGGTTTCAGAGATTTGGATTACCTTCCCTGATCCGCAAATGAAGAAAGTAAACAAACGTCTGACTTCAACCAGATTCATGAAAGAATATTGCAAAATACTCAAGGACAATGGTGTTATACATCTTAAAACCGACAGTAATTTCCTTTATAGTTATACAAGTGCAATGATTAAGGAGAATCAGCTAAATGTGCTTTTTGATACTGACGATCTGTACAACTCTGTCCCTGAGGATGACATATTAGGAATTCAGACATTCTATGAACAACAGTGGCTAGAACGCGGTTTATCTATTAAATATATCAAATTTATCTGCAAGGAGAAGACCGACTGGATAGAACCAGATATAGAAATCGAAAAAGATAACTACCGCAGCTTCGGAAGAAGCAGGAGAAACATAAATGAAAACAAAGATTAATAAGATATTCAGGCTGATATGATCATTAAATACACAGCGTCAGTTAAATTGAATATTCAAATTGAAAACTTATAATTATGGCAATATATCCACAACTTATAATTGATGCACTTAAAAATGTGCGATATCCGGGAACCGGTCAGGACATCGTTTCTGCAGGAATGGTAGAAGACGATATACGTATAGAGGGTATGAAAGTGAGTTTTTCCCTTATAACAGAGAAAGCTCACGATCCTTTCATTAAATCTCTGGTAAAGATGGCAGAGCAAGCTATTCTAACCTATGCTGATAAAGATATAGATATCGTTGGAAACATATCTGTGAAATCAAAGCAAGCACCAAGACCTGAACTACCTGAATTGTTGCCCGGAGTAAAGAACATAATAGCTGTAGCTTCGGGAAAAGGTGGTGTAGGTAAAAGTACCGTCTGCACTAACCTTGCAGTAGCTCTGGCACTAAAAGGTTATAAGGTTGGCCTTCTCGATGCCGATATTTTCGGTCCTTCTGTACCTAAAATGCTTGGAGTGGAGGACTCCTCACCTGCATTGGCAAAGAAAGATGGTCGTGACCTCATGGTTCCCATCGAGAATTATGGCATTAAAATGCTCTCAATAGGTTTCTTTGTAAACAAGAATGATGCAGTTGTATGGCGAGGTGCAATGGCGAGCAATGCACTTAAGCAGATGATCGCTGATGCTGATTGGGGCGATCTGGACTATTTCCTCATAGATTTCCCTCCAGGTACAAGCGATATTCATCTTACACTTGTACAGACAGTACCCATTACTGGTGCAGTTATAGTGAGCACACCTCAGGAGGTTGCTCTGGCAGATGCCCGTAAAGGTATAAGTATGTTTACAGGTGATAAGGTAAATGTTCCAATTCTTGGTCTGGTAGAGAATATGTCATGGTTCACACCAGCTGAGCTGCCAGAAAACAGATACTACCTTTTTGGAAAAGAAGGATGTAAAAGGCTTGCAGAAGAACAGGGCTACAATCTGCTTGGACAGATACCTATCGTTCAAAGCATTCGTGAAGGAGGTGATGATGGCCAGCCTGTAGCACTAAATCAGGACAGCATCACAGGAGTCGCATTCAGTCAGCTTGCCGACAATTTGGTTGTTGCAGTTGATAAACGAAACAGTTCACTTCCGAAGACCTCAATAGTGGAAATGAAGAGTAAATAAGCTGCAATCAAATGAATCACCCACTTTATCAATTCACCTTCTGTCCCAGATGTGGTTCAGCACATTTCCAGGAAAATAACGAAAAATCCAAGAAGTGTGCTGATTGTGGGTTTACCTACTATTACAACTCATCTGCAGCATCTGTTGCAGTGATTGAAAACAGCAAAGGAGAGATTTTAGTTGCCCGCAGGGCTAAAGACCCTGCAAAAGGAACCTACGATCTTCCCGGAGGTTTTATTGATGTAGGTGAAACTGCCGAAAATGCTGTGAAAAGGGAGATTATGGAAGAGACTAACCTTGATGTAATTTCGTTAAAGTACCTTTTCTCAATACCAAATATTTATGTATATTCGGGCTTCGAAGTACACACTGTAGATCTTTTCTTTAAATGTAACGTAGATGACTTCAGCAACTTAAAAGCGCAGGATGATGTTTCTGATCTGAAGTTTATTGCTTTGGACAAACTCAATCCTGATGATTTCGGACTACTCTCTATCCGTAAAGGAGTTGAATTGTTGATTCAGAATAAATATTAAATTAAAATATTCTCACGTTTACGACAAATTGTTACATTAAGATTAAACCACATCAATCAAGATATATCTGAACAGAACAAACATAACTTAGATCATATGAATAATGTAAAAGGTAAATTAATTATACTCAAAAACATGAAGAAAATTATCTTTGTTTTTACTCTTGCCTTAATAACACACGCATCCCCGGCACAGAAATCTGTCTATAACTCTCAACCGGAACGACTCTTTAACCAGGGAAAAGAGATGTTTCTCGAAGGGAACTATACAGGTGCCCAGGACATTCTTAAAGAATATATTTCCGGGAGCAATGATCGGATTCTTAAAGAAGAGGCAGCCTATATGATTGCAGTTTCTTCATTTCGAAAGGGAAATGAAAATAGTGGAGAGATACTAAAAGAGTTCCTGGAAAGTTATCCTGAAACAGTACACAAACATCAGGTAAATTTTCTTATTGCCTCTAACTACTACGACAAAAAAGAGTGGCAGAACGCTCTTCAGTGGTTTAACATGGCTGATCTAGATTATCTCTCACTCGATGAACAGGAGGATTACAGCTTCCGTTTAGGTTACACACAAATGCAACTGGGAAACAGAGATGAAGCCAGAAGGTATTTTGGACTTTTGTCACAGAACAGTCGCAAATACCGCGATGCAGCTGATTTCTATCTTGGATATATTGAGTATGCCAACGGAAATTATTCAACTGCGATGAGTCGTTTCGATAGACTAAGGAATAATCCTTTATATCAGGAAGATGTTGCCTTCTACACTGCTCAGTCAGCATTCTTTGATGGTAGAATTGAAGATGCTATACGACTTTCCGATGCATTCATAACAAGATATCCTGTAAGTGAACACAACACAGAGCTTAGCCGTATACTGGGTAACAGTTATTATCGTCTTGGTCAGCCCACCCGTGCTATACCATATTATGAGAGATATCTATTAGGTGCGGAAAAACCACTTCGCGGTGATGCCTACTTCATGGGGCTATCCTATTTTGAGACAGGAAAATACAACGAAGCACTGAGAATGTTCCAGCAAGCTGTTGGCGAACCAGATGAGCTATCGCAAAATGCACAACTGCAGTTGGGACAAACATACCTGAGACTCAACCAGAAACAGCAGGCACAAATGGCATTCGAAGCTGCCTCAAGGCACAATTTCAGTCCACAAGTAAGAGAAACAGCAATGTTCAACTACGCACTGCTTGCTCATGAGACTAATTTCTCGGTCTTCAGTGAGTCAATATCACTTTTCGAGAACTTCCTTCAACAGTTCCCAAATTCTCAATATACCGATCAGGTAAACGACATTTTAGCCGAAACATTCCTGACAACAAAGGATTACCAGGCTGCCCTAAACGCAATAAACCGTATAAGCAACCCAGGAAGAAGAATTCAGGAAGCTAAACAGATGGTACTATTTCAGCTTGGTGCTCAAGAATTTATCAATGGAAATATGAACCAGGCAGTTCAATACTTCAATAACAGTGTCGGTATGGGTAACTACGACACAAAAGCACGTAACAATGCCTACTTCTGGCGAGGAGAGGCATACTATCGCATGGGCAACTACACCAGTGCAGCAAGTGATTTCAGACAGTTCACACAAAATGCATCCCCTTCCGATGAAAATTACTCTATTGGGTGGTATAACCTTGGTTACTCACAATTCAAACAACAGCAATACTCACAAGCGGTTGGCTCTTTTCAGAAATATATCTCTACTGAAACAAACCGCAGTAAAAGTGAATATGCCGATGCACTAAACAGAATAGGAGACAGTTACTATTTTAACCGTAATTTTAGTGATGCTGAAAGATATTACGCACAGGCTGCCGATGCCAATCCCTCTGCAGCCGATTATGCAGCATACCAGCGTGCTTTTGTACTCGGTTTGCAACGCAACTACCAGGGTAAAATTACTGCACTGGATAATCTTATGAACAGATATCCCAACTCGCAATATTTCGACGATGCACTATATGAGAAGAGTCGCGCTTTAACAATGCTCAATAGGGAAAACGAAGCAATAAGTGTATTACAGCGACTGGTAAATGATTTCCCTAGAAGTCCCCTCACCAGTCAGGGTGGTGTTCAGCTTGGTCAGCTATACTACAACATTGGCAATTATCAGCAAAGTATTCAGGCCTATAAAAATGTAATAACCAATTTCCCGGGATCAGATGATGCACGTAATGCGCTGATTTCTCTTGAAACGGTTTACAGGGATATTAATGACATACAATCATATGTTGATTATGCGAATTCACTACCAGGAGGATTAAGAATATCTACTTCAAAGCAGGACTCTTTAACCTACCTTGCAGCTGAGAGTGTTTATATGAGAGGTAACCGTTCAGAGGCTGAAACAGCAATGAACCGCTATCTGCAGTCATATCCAAATGGTGCCTATAACAGTGATGCTCACTATTATCTGGGAACTATTGCTGATGAAAAGAATAACAAACAGGAAGCTTTATCTCATTTCAGAAGGGTAATCGATGCAGGTAATATCAAGTTTCTCGACAATGCTTTAATCTATACTGCGCAGACAGAATATCAGAATGGCAACCTGCAACAGGCACTTTCAGATTACGCAAGACTTTCCAACTCAGCAAGGAATGCTACTAACAAGCAGATCGGACAACTGGGTATAGTTCGCACTCAATCTCAACTGGGCAATCATCATGATGCTGTAAGGGCTGCTACAGAATTACTTGCAAGCAACTCTCTTTCGGCAGAGATAATTACTGAAGTAAGATACATACGCGGTAAGGCATATCTGCAGGTTAACGAAATAAACAGTGCGATTGCAGATTTTCAATTTATTGCAAATGACACAAGAAGTGCTTATGGATCAGAGGCTCAGTTCATTCTTGCAGACATATATTACAAACAGAGCTCTTATGACAGGGCTGAAGCTCAGGTTAAAGAGTTTATGCAGAAAGGTACTCCTCATCAATACTGGATGGCACGTGCACTTATAGTTCTTTCAGATACATACCTTGCTAAAGGTGATGAGTTTCAGGCAAAACAATATCTCGAAAGTTTAAGGAATAACTATAAAGGCACAGAAGCTGATATTCAGCAGATGATAAATGCAAGATTGGGAAATTGATTTTATGAATATTCAAACTGACAACTAAATATGAGAAAGATATATATAATAATTACTGCATTAACCTTGTCTGCCGGACTATTTGCTCAGACACAGGACTCTTTGTTGAGAAGACAGATGGAGCTTGAGAGGGAGTTTAACCCTACTCTGCTGGATGCTGACAAGATCAATTCTCTGCCTGCATTGCGAGAGCCAACCGTACAAAAGGCAAACACCAATTACTCCAACTGGGCAGGACGAATTGCTCCTCCTCTTGAAATAGCACTTCCGCGTCCAGGAGATATTATGACTGAGATTCCCTACAGTATGAAGAGAGGTTACCTATTCTTTAATGCCGGCAATTATGCAAACTTTAATGGTGGATTGGGATACAGGCTGGTTGATAATGCTAAGCATAACCTTGCTTTTTCTTTCCTGCATAACTCCACAAACGGTGATATAAATTATGTACAGGAGTCAGATCCTGCCGGCAACAATGCTTTTTTTATGGATAATATCGGTAAACTGGTATACAGCCATAATGCAGAGACTGCCAAACTCAATATGCACATCTCGTACCTCAATTCACAGTTTAACTATTATGGAAATACTTTCGGAAATGAACGTTTCTTCGATAACGAGAAAAACAGTCTGGGAGTACTGAATGCTATGGTTGCTCTTGAATCTGCTAAAAACGATCTGTTGAACTATAATGTATTTATCGACTTTAACAACTTCAATACAAAAAGAAGTGAAACTCCTGTATATGATTGGATGAAAGGAAATGAAATTCATGCCGGCATTGGAGTTGACAAACCTTTTGGAGGAGGCAGCAAAATTGGTGTCGATGGTTCTTTTCTGACAGCTCTATATAATGGCGAAAGAGATAATTATTTTCTTTTAAATGCATCCCCATATATACGTTTTGGCGAACTCAACAGGTACGCTAAACTTGGGGCTGACATTCTTTTCCAATCAACTGGAGGTACAAAAATCCGAGTTGTTCCTAATGTAGATCTTAAGTTAGGATTCACTGATTATTCATCTGTTTATGCAACCATACATGGTGGATTTGACAGTAATACTCTGCTGGATATGATGAATGAATCAAGGTACTTCCTTGCATTTGCACCAGTTAACCCATCTTTTTCACATCTGGATATAGAAGCAGGATTAAAGATTGGTGAACTGAGTGGCTTCAGGTTTGACCTATTCGGTGGATATAAGAAAACAGAAGATGAGCACTTTCTCATTTTAAATGGTCGCGACATCATTGGTGACGATGCATTCGGACCATTTATGGAGTCCCTTAAACCCATATATGGTAGTCTCACCCACTCTTTTGTAGGAGGTATGATTCAAACAAATATATGGTCACCTCTCAATTTATCACTACGTTTAAAAAAGAACTTCTTTGAAGCTGCTGAGATGACATCTAATGGTGTAGAAGTTAGTGATCCAATGGCTTATAACAAACCCGGTTTTGAAACTGATATCAAGGCAACACTTGATATTATCAGCAATCTAAAGCTAACTCTTAACTACTATCTGGCAAGTGACCGATGGACTTTCTCCGAGAGGATTGACAATTTTGAAAGGGTGAATGTTAAAATGGATAATATAAACGATCTCAATCTGGGAGCTGTTTATGATATAAATGACTCGTTTTCTCTGAATGTGAAGGCAAATAATCTCTTCTCTCAGAGGTATGACATCTGGTATGGTTACCCTGCACAGGGAATTAATATTGCCGGTGGGTTCACTTTTAAATTCTAAGAGCCGAATAAATTAAGGGTAATATTGATTAATATAAGGGAGTTTCATAATGTGCCGAAACTCCCTAAAAAACTATTTTTAATAATACTTCTTTCTTCTAGTCACTGGTTTTGTGTACTTTTGCGCCATCTTTGCAACATGTATAATATCCTGTAGAGACTCTACTGAATTATGAGTAAGAAAAAAACAACAACAAACAACAAAAAAACTGGAGCCGACAGCGGAAACAAAAAGGGTTATAATAAAACCAAACGTGGTATAATTAAAACTCTTTGGGGTATATTTGGACTGATGGTGGCTGCTGTTATAGTTTTCTTTGGATTGCTCTCTGTTGGAGCAATAGGTTATCTGCCCAATATCGACGAACTTGAAAATCCTATTGACCGATATGCATCTCAGGTGATATCATCTGATAATGAGCTGCTTTTCACCTACTCACTTAGTGATGACAATCGAATCATGATCGATTATTCCGACCTATCACCACATCTTATCAGCGCATTGGTTGCTACTGAAGATATTCGATACTATTCACATTCGGGAATTGATATCATCGGTCTGGGTAGAGCAATATTCAAAACAGTAATTCTGCAGAGAGAAGAGAGTGGAGGTGGTAGTACAATTACTCAGCAGCTGGCAAAACTGCTCTACTCTCCCAGGGCTACCAGCAAGCTTCAGCGTGTTTTCCAAAAGCCTGTTGAGTGGGTAATTGCTGCAAAACTCGAACGCTACTACACAAAGGATGAGATTATTAATCTCTATCTGAATAAATATGACTTCAATTATAATGCCGTGGGTATTGAATCTGCCACACGCACCTACTTCAATAAAACCCCACGAGAACTTTCAATTGAGGAGGCTGCAACAATTATCGGCATGCTCAAAAACTCATCTCTTTACAACCCTGTACGACGTCCCGAGATAACTCTTGATAGACGTAACGTTGTTCTTAGTCAGATGCGTAAAGCAGGGCATATAACACGTCAGGAGTTTGATTCACTTAAGCAGTTGCCTTTGGAGATCGACTTCAACCGTTCAGGTCACATCGATATCTCTGCTCCCTATTATCGTCAACATCTTGCTAAGATAATGATGGCTGAGAAACCTCAGAGAAAGAACTACGCTTCTTGGCAGAATCAGCAGTTCACAGAGGACTCATTAGCATGGATTGAAGATCCTCTCTATGGATGGTGTAATAAAAACTTTAAATCAGACGGTTCCAAGTATAATATATATACAGATGGACTTAAGATATACTCCACGCTCGATTCCCGTATGCAGAAACATGCCGAAGATGCTGTAACCGAACATATGGGAGGATATCTGCAGAATGAATTTTTCAGAGAAAAAAGAGGAAGGTCATATGCTCCATACTCACGTGAGGTAAGTGATCAGGTAGAAGACCTGATGCTTAGAGCAATGAGGCAGACCGATCGTTACCGTATTTTAAGGAACGAAGGTATGTCTGAAGCTGATATCATTAAGAATTTCAAAGAACAGCCCGTTGAAATGAAGGTTTTTTCATGGGAGCATCACGAGATTGATACTGTAATGACTCCGTGGGACTCAATACGCTATCACAAAAACTATCTGCGTACCGGCTTTATGGCAATGGATCCTTACACAGGGCATGTTAAAGCTTATGTAGGAGGACCGGATTATCAGTTCTTCAAGTATGATATGGTAACAACCGGAAAACGTCAGATTGGTTCTACAATCAAACCATATCTTTACACTTTGGCTATGGAAGAGGGATTAACTCCCTGCACACCTTTAGTTCATCAACCAATCACTCTTATGGATGAGAATGGCAATCCATGGACACCAAGAAACCCAGGACATACAAGTGGAGAGACTGTTACTATTAAATGGGGACTTCAGCGTTCAAGCAACTGGGTAACAGCTTATCTTATGGGGCAGTTTTCTCCATATGCATTTGCAAGGATGTTGCAGTCATTTGGACTAAAAACGCCTGCCGATCCTGTTGTTTCTCTTGCATTAGGACCAAACGATGCGTCTGTTTATGAGATGGTTGGAGCTTATTCGTCTTTTATAAATAAAGGCATACGTGTTGAACCACTGCTGGTTACCCGTATTGAGGATTCATACGGCAATGAGATTTCAGCTTTTGTTCCCCGAATGAAGGAAATATTCAGTGAATCAACATCTTACAAGATGCTGGATATGCTAACAGCAGTAGTTGATGGAGGTACAGGTAACCGTCTACGCTGGAGATACAACTTAAAAGGTGCTATGGGTGGTAAAACTGGTACAACCAATAACAACTCCGACGGTTGGTTTATGTCGTTCACACCAGATCTTGTTGCAGGTGCCTGGGTAGGAGGAGAAGAACGCTCGATACATTTCGATCAGATGGCATATGGTCAGGGAGCCAGTATGGCGCTTCCCCTGCATGGTCTCTTCTACCAGAAGGTGTATGCCGATCCTGAACTGAACTATACTGATGATGGCAAATTTGATATCCCGGAAGATTTCAATCCCTGCGCAGGATCAGAGAGATACTCACCTGACTTTTACAAAAGTACCGAGCCTGTACAAAGCGAAGGAATTGATGATATATTCAATTAAAAAACATAACGGGAGACTCATTACTGAAAGCTCCCGTTTGAAGTGATTGTTTGAAAGAAAAACTCCCCGTGGGGGAGTTTTTTTATAAACTTTTATCATGAAGCATACCCAACTACAACAATAGCATTTTCGGGTAATGGTGGACCATCATAAGGTTTTGTGTTATCACCTTGCAAGCGAAATTGCACAGTTAAAGTAGCAACACTGGTGGTACCCTTGCCATCAATTCTACTGGGTGTCCAGTCAGGCATCCCCTCAATAATTCGCTGTACTTCCCTCCCCAGCAAAGGATCAGCTCCATTTGTTATATCAATGAATTCAACTTTTCCATTAGAAAGAATTCTATATCTTGCTAAAACCAATCCCTGAATACCGTTTTCCTGAGCAATAACAGGATACTTAATGCTCTCAGTTAAATATTTAAAATATGCACTCTCTCCACCTGGAAATTCGGCCTCTACAAAACTATCCTTAATTCTTTGAAGCTCCTCTTTTTTCTCTTCTGATAAAGGCTTATTATCAAGTCTGAATTCCAAAGGAAGAGTGTATCTCACATTAACAGCTTGTCCTCTCTGCTTGCCGGGTTTCCAGGCAGGCATTGACTTTAAAACTCTTACAGCTTCTGCATCCAGCAATGGATCAACACCTCTAACAACATTAACATCGTCAATAGATCCATCTTTCATTACAACGAAATTGCAAATTACCCTGCCCTGTATGCCTTTGGCTTTTGCTTCATCCGGATAAACTATGCTTTCTGACAAAAATTTCATCATTGCTTCCAATCCTCCCGGATATTCAGGTTGTTGCTCAACTACTACAAATACTTCAGATGGTTCCGGCATCACTTTCTGATCACCTTTCTCACCATCTGTCATTCTATTCCTGTCTTCAGTTGTTAACAATTTATTCTGGGAATCCTCAGCAGATATCCTGAATACCACAGGCAATGTATATCTCACATTAACAGCTTGTCCTCTCTGCTTGCCGGGTTTCCAGGCAGGCATTGACTTTAAAACTCTTACAGCTTCTGCATCCAGCAATGGATCAACACCTCTAACAACATTAACATCGTCAATAG
>FZPS01000033.1_pt31 | contig 93631 bp, 95 predicted proteins | sample 1817821 | NCBI WGS metagenome assembly FZPS01 (sample SAMEA104158645, study PRJEB21678) | metagenome | place: Germany | collected 2015-04-21
GTTTGTTGACAAGCACATACTTTCGGAGGAATAGTCGAAACCCCCTAAAAGGGGATCTGCAGGAAATGACCACCCTGCACTGATGAGATAGGACTATAAAGGAGGAAAAAACAAAAATGACGGAATATAAAAAATATTATGCAGGTGAAAACCATTGCCGATGGGAATTTAAACTTGTGATTTACCAAAAAAGTACCCTTTATAAGTTTGTTTTGACCGACGATGAGGACAATATATATGCTGCCTCAAACTATGTATCTCCGGAGACAGCCGCAGCATTAGAAAAAACCATTGATGAAATTATGCACAAATCAGTCCAATATGAATCACTTACAGACATTTACAACGCGTTGCAGGATACATTTTACGGACAACTTTTTTATTTAGGTAGTAAAATCGCACCGCAATTAACAGATGGGGTATTGTTATTATCACTAGCAGAGTGACGGCGGGATATATCCCGCTGGTAATGCAGTCGGGCAGACGGTCACAAACTCCGATAGCCCAGGAGCATAATAAAAAAGGGAGGTATAAAAATGACTTTAAAACAATTAGAACGACTATTAGCAGGTGAAAAAGTAGGAATAAAGAACGGAAGAATATCTTTAGACGGCGATTGGTTTGTAATCGAAAAAAAGATAGAGTTCAATGGAGATATAGTGTTTGATACCATTGGTGGCTATAAAGATTTAGAAGATGCTCTCAAAAGACTGGGAGGATAATACATTAACATCGACGTGAACAACTACAGCGACAGATAATAATGTTAAATTAATTCTTATGATATTTTTCAATTAACTAAATAAATTATATAATAAGGAGGTTTTATATTATGTCAAAATTTCACATCAATAAACATGGGGTACCAGCACCTTGTAAAGCAAAACCGGGGAATTGCCCATTAGGTGGAGACGAAACACATTTTGGTTCTCGAGAAGAAGCACAAGAAGCAATCGACAAAATAAATGAAGAAAAACATGGTCTATTGTCAGAAATGAAAGAGCAAATGAAAGAGCAAATGAAAAAAATGGCAAATGAGGAACTACTACAAATAACAATAGCAAATGCAAGGTCAGTAGGAACAGGGTACAATGAAGAAATAGAAGAGTTCATAAGAATAGCAAAAGAAGAATTATTAGAGAGAATGAGTAAATAAAACAAACCCTAAGAGGAGGTAGCAAAATGACTTTAAGACAATTGAAACGATTATTAGCAGGAGACAAGGTAGGAATAAAGAACGGAAGAATATCTTTAGACGGCGATTGGTTTGTAATCGAAAAAAAGATAGAGTTCAATGGAGATATAGTGTTTGATACCATTGGTGGCTATAAAGATTTAGAAGATGCTCTCAAAAGACTGGGAGGATAATACATTAACATCGACGTATAGACCAGATAGTAGAATTAAAACAAAGGTTTAATCAATAAAATAAACGATGAAATAAATTGAGGAGCGAAAAGCTCCTCTTTGTTAATTTTAAACAAAATAATTAAAAAGGCAAAAAAAACAAGCTAGCTTAAGTTGACTAAAATATGAATGAACTAAAAATAAGAACTCTTAATAAACGGAGGACAACTCTGAATTATTGCAAACCAAAGATAACATAGTTAACCTAAACATCCTCATAAAATATTATTGAATACTACATCTAAATGTTTTTAAAAACATTCTGATAGATTACTATGGAAAAACTCAGCACACATAATTTAGAAATACAAAATAACACTTACGGAGGAAATATAACTTCATATATAAATCTTGTAAAAAGACTGGAGGAACATATTATCATCCAAGTCTAGAAAGCAAGCAACTCCTTAGACAAAAAGACTAAATATGAAATCTTTAAAAACTACTCATGGAATTAAATTAGATAGATTTTATGAATGAACTTAGAACTCTTAAAAAAGATTATTAGATTGATTACAAATGAAAATTATAATTGCAAAATAACTTAATAAAACAACAAAAGAAAACTTATATCATGTTGAATACTTTAAACCAAAATATCTTTAAAAAATACTATCATTGATGAATATAAAAGTGCTGAACGGAATTACAAAAGGTAAAACTAATCTTCTATTACACTATTGAAAATGAAGTTGCAAATTTGACCAACTGAAAATAGAACTTGCTTGATTGATAATTTGAAATTTCTAAAAGGTTGCTAAAATAAAAGTAACCTTCTTATTTTTCTATTAAAGAAAACTTTGAAAACTTATTTTACTTCAATAAAAAATTTTTTAAAATGATTGCTAATTTTATAGTCCACATTGCCAACTTTAAATAAAAATTCCTCCATCAAAAAATAACGAATATTTTCTCCATCACTAAATAAATTTTCTCATCAAAAAAAAATAAAAAAGCTGGCGGACATTCGTCTCCACGATTTCCCCACTTTCTACTCTCTCACTCTCTACTACTCCCTCTGGCTCCCCTCTACTATCTCCCGCGCGCCCGCTTCCGTGCGCCCGCTGCCGTCAGCCTCCGACCCTCCGCCTGCCCGCCCGCTGGGTTTCCCGTTTCCTCGGATTTACCACAGCGACCAGGGTGGTGCGCGAGCACCAGGGTTTTTGTGGTGTTCTAGTATTCTGGGTGTTCACTGGTTTCCTTCGTACTGGCGTATTGGTGTTCTTGTGTTCTGGTGCTCTTAGCCCACCCTGGTTTTCCCAGTAGCCCGTGTGGGATTCTTTTTTGATTCTATGAGACCTTTTTTCACGGGCTACTGGCCGTGCATTATTTTTGTATATATTGGTAGTTATTATCTTCACTTCAGAAGATACCCCTAATTCCGCCAAGGGCGGAATTAGCTCCTCTTCTTCCGTTCATCAGTCTCTACCCTATATACATTTATTAAGGTTTAGGCCTGCCCGTTCACTGGTTCTCTTATCATCTTGAGCCACCCACCGTTCCACCGTTCCCATTACCCATCACATACACAGCACATACACAGCACCGGTCCTCCTTGAGCTCCAGTCTCTTGACCACTTCACCTATCACATACACAGCACCGGTCCTCCGCTTCATTCCGTTGAATCAATTTCCTGGAGCTTTCGTCCGTTCATCGTTCATAACATAGCACCGGTCCTTCACGCCGGCCATCAGCATCAGTCCTTGGCCTTTTCACTCCAGCTTTCCGGCTCTCCCGCTCTCCGGTTTTCTTTTTTTTCGTTAGTATCGATATTCCGGTTCTCTTGGTTAATTTATACTTTATCACTGATTACAATTATTATTTAATTGACTACAATTGTGTTTGGTTACCTTGCATTTCTTAGTTAGTTGACATTTTTCGTATTTACAATTTATAATGATTTACATATATTTTTTATTACTAGTTAGCTTTAATTTTTTCATACATATTTTATTATTATTTATTATTTTTAGTGGGATTATATCTTTATATGTATCCGGTCAAAAAAACTTGTCGGGCAGGAGAAAAGGTTATACATATACATACCTATTGACATAATCTGCAGTATTAACCTATAAATAATTGTTAATGATATTAATTTTACGAGGTGGTGATGAAATATATGAGTAATTTCGATAATAATACAAATAAATATAACGACAATCCCGACGATAATTTTTTAGATGATTTGATGAAGGATTTTATGGATACTGAGGAAACGCAGCAAGCTCAAGTTTCTCAAGCAAGTGAAGGTATTGATAAAAGGGCAATCGAGAAGTCAGCTGAAGAGCCCAAAGAGACTACAAGAAAAAGGAAGCCATTATTTCAAACTTTGGGTATTGAAATTGAAGTAGATGAAAAAAAGACTACTAAGATTGCTAAGCAAACGAGTGAGCCAACGAGTGAAGTCATTGATAAAATAGATATTGAAGATAACAACGTTCAAATAATTGAGAAAGAGAAAGTTGACGATGTAGACAAAGAAGTTATTGTTGATGATATGTTTGACAATATTTTTCAAGAGTTTACTGAGAATATTGATGATGACAAATTAGATCCGGATGTGATTGTACCTTTAGAGAAACCAGGGATGGATGAGATAAAGGTTACAGCTGATGGGCGAACCTTAGCAGAAATGTTACCAGGTATGCGAAGTGGAAATAAATCAATCAATGAGAAAATGAGAGAAATCACTAAGCAAAAAAGTGTTGTAGAAATAGATGGCAAGAAATTTTCCGACAATAGATATACAAAACACATTGAAGTAATTGAGAAAGAGAGAGAAGAGCAAGAAAAAAGAATTGCATTAAGTAAGCGTTTTTTACAAAGGAACGCTAAGTTTTCCGAAGAAGAAAAGATCATAATGAAAAATTTAGGAGTTACAAATAAAGAATTTACTAATTTAATGAAGTCTACTGAGTTATCTAGAAAAGATAAAGAGGTCATATTAGGGTTAGGTAGATATGGTGCTGAAAAGTATTTCAAGGGAAGAAGATATAGGACAACAGTGGGGGATCAGGCTTTGTTAGAATTCCTGGTAAAGTTTAAGTTTGCAAATACAAGGATATTAAAGTGGATAAGTAATGAGCCTCAAGGGAGGACTTGGAGAAAATTAAATCGTTTAAGGAACAGTGGGTTAGTTGAGTCTAAGACTATTATAGGTATACCTGATTTATGGGGAGCGACGCCAGCAGGGGTAGGTGTTGCTGGTTATTCATTTTCTGCAGGATTGAGACCCATGCCTAAAGTTTTGACTATATCTGCAACTTTAGGAGTTAATTATGTAGCTGCCTGTTTATGGTTCAATTCAATCAATGTATTAAATTTGGATGATTTTCCTGCTAGAAATAGAATTATTGCATTACAGGAAGATGGTGTAGATAGAGTAAGGGGAGAGAATTTAGTATCAGAATTAGAAATTAGAAGTAGTTTAGGTAAAGAAATCAATCCTCAATCAACAACTATGCGAACCTTAGGAGATGAAAGATTATATGATGTTATATCTTCTAATGTTCGTGCAGAATTCGAGAGATGGGAGCAAAGTGGGCGAGTTGGAGAAAGTCCAGAGTTTGCTTTAGGGAATGAGTATATGTGGGTATTATATCCGACTTCACAATTGACATTATCTTATCATGTTCCAGATTTAGTTGTAAAGAGAGAGCGTGGGCCAAATGGTGAGCCAAGAAGTATAGCAGTTGAAATGGAGAGATATGATAAGTCTCCTGATAGATATGATAAAATAATGTTAGCATATAAATTAGATGAGTATTTATATGAGAAAGTTATATGGATAACTCCGAACACTAGGGTTGCAAGAGCCTTAGAGGAGGCTGCTAAATCTGTTGGATTTGAGAATTACTCAATAATTCCTATAATAACTGAGACTGGTACTTATAATAAAGCTGACATATGGTTAATTTAGGGAGGTGGATTATTTGAGCAAGAGAGATAAGACAGATGAGTTTTTTGATGATTTTATAGAAAGTATGAGTGATTTAGATGATGAAATAGATTTAAGATCAGTTGATAAAAAGGAAAATCAAGAGATAGAAGAGGTTAAAAAAAGTGATGAAGTATTTGAAGCTTTATATACTAGTGAAGATATAAAAGATGAAGATAATGAGTATTTTGATGAAGAAATATTTGATGATGAATCTATGGAAAAGTTTGAAGAAGAATATTTAGGTGATGATGAATTAGGATTAGATGATTTTTCTGAAGAGATTTTAAGAATATTAAATTGGGAGCCCGAGCCACCGATGTCCTCTTCGACCCATGTAATAAATGAATGGAGCAGTACTGGGTGGATTGGGTTACTTCATATAGACAAAATATTAACCGAAGCCATAGCAACTGGGGCATCTGATGTTCACATAACTGCTGACCAAAAGGTATCAATGTCAAGAAATGGAGAGATAATTAGGTATGATGGATATATAATACCTGATGGAGATATAATGCATTTATTGATTCATGAAGGTATACTAAGTCATCAACAGCAAGCTGAGCTTAATAGGGAATATGAATATGATGGTGCATATACTTTGCGATATGGTCCATTTGCAGGCAGGAGAACGAGGATAAATGTGGGTCGTTCATTTAGTAAATATTTTATAGTATTTAGAATAATCAATGATTACATTCCTTCATTAGAAGATTTAGCTGTTGAAGATGAGATTGTTGAATGGACAAAATATCCAAATGGATTAATTTTATTATGTGGGCCAACGGGGACTGGAAAGTCAACTACGTTAGCTTCAATGATTAATAATATACAATTAACTACCAGGAAGAAGATTATAACAATTGAAAAACCGATAGAGTATATATATCCTGATGATACAGAATCTTTAGTTGTTCAAAGGGAAGTAGGTGGAGATACTAGAGGTTTTTATGAAGGGTTAACTTCAGCCATGAGGCAAAATCCGGATATAATATTATTGGGTGAGGTTAGAAACACAGAAGAAGTAACTGAATTATTGAGGGCTGCAGAGACTGGGCATTTAGCAATTTCGACAATGCACACGAATTCAGTTCCAACTACTATCAATAGAATTCAAAATTTATTTAGTGGAAATGAGCAAAGAAGAATAATGAGCACATTAGCAGATACACTCAGAGGAATAGGTAATCAAGTGTTAGTAAGAGATAAAGATGATGGTAGATTTGCAGTTAGAGAAATATTAACTATTAATGAGCAAATTAAAAAACTTATTATTGCAGGAGATGTTCAGGGTATAAGACAGTATCAAATAGACAATAAGTCCACTATGGAACACAAGTTAGCGCAGGCAGTTTTTGATGGGAAATGTGAAGAAATCGAGGCTCGCAAACAGGTAGTAGACTTTGAGTTATTTAATAAACTTATGAGATAAATTATTTTCCTAATTCATTATTTGATTGATATTATATATAAAAGGAGGATAATGTATGCGTGAAAACCTTAGTAATTCATCATATTATGCCTTAGTGTGGAAGGATTCATTAGACAAAAAAGGTAAGATTAAAGGTGAATTAATTACGAAAAACACTGTTTTGCCGGATGACCCTAGAATACTTTATGGGTCAAATGACAATGATATAGCTAAGATAAGAAATGTAGAAATGTGGAAAGAGATTGAATATGATACTTTGACAACAAAACAAACGGTTAGGTATTATACTGAGGTTAAAGAATATGTATTATGTAGAGATGTGAGAATAATAGTTTGGCAGGGTGATGAAGAATTGAGGTTACCAAGCAATGATTATAAAATAGTTTCACCAGAATTGTTTGAAATTATAGCTCAAGTATCAAATAATTTTGGAGATAAAGAGTGTAAAGAGTGGAGAGTTTATGGCAACCCCGTTGAGATAATAAATAATGTAGCTAATGTAGTATATGATATAAAAGATAAAGTGAGCAGTGAAATTAATGGAAATTGTATTGTATTATCAATGAGAGTCTAAATTTATATTAGAAAAGGCACAGAGATTTAATCTCTGTGCCTTTTATCAATTCAAAACTATGTTAAAATTATTCTTGACGAATATAGAGAAATCTAAGTTAGCCATAGCTATCATTTCGAGATTTTCTATATTTCCTTTTCTCATATCTTCTACAAGTAATCTTCTAAAGTATTTTGGGTCATCTTGGATAGCTGAATAAAGTTTATGCAAAGGAATTTCATAAATTCTATTAGATGTAAGATCGTATTCGCAATATTTTTCAACAGTCCCTATATTATTAATTCTTTCAAAAAATATCGAATTTTTGCTCCATATTCCATTATTGTCGAATAATGAATTTATAATATTTTTTGGAATTGCTATTTGATTAGTCATTTCCTTATTCGATATTTTTGCTTCCTTAAACATTTTCCTTTCTTTTTTATTAGGTTTTTTGAACACGTTTCTGTCAATTAGATTGGTCAAGGTTTTGTATTGAGACAAGGAATTTAACCAAGATTGTGTTAAATGAGAATCTAAGTATTCAACGCCTTCGAGTATGCCTTTTTCGACGAAGTCTTCAGCTATCTTTGTTTTACTCCATTCAATTACATTATTTAGAATATTTTCTTTGGGTTCTAAATAATTGATTTCTGTTTTAATTTTTGATGGTCGTAAGACCCTTGAGTAATTTAATTCCATTGAGCATACCTCCAATTATTTTATATTATAATGGTATAATAGTAAAGGATTAAAATGAGAATAGGTTTTCTAAGTGATTTGCATATTGATTTTAATACTGAAATTATGGAATATGTTATTGATGTTATATTAAGAATGAAATATGCAAACAAAATAGATAAACTATTCCTAGGTGGAGATATCAGTAATGATTATTTAGTAAGCCTTGAGTTTACTGAGGAAACTGATAGCTACCCTATATTTGGTAATCATGAATATTGGTTTACAGAAGAAAAAGTGAAGAAAATGATAAAGATAATAGATATATAGGAGGTTATCAAATGAATAAATATGAGAAGTATTATGAACAAATACCTAAGTATCGTAAGCGAGCTAAGAAAACTGGGAGAAAAAGAGCTAACCATAAACATGAATATGAAAGTTATATTGGTTATGCTGAAAAAGAAGATAGATATTTTCCCATAACTGAATGTATAATATGTGGAAGAATTGATAAATTAGGTTTGATGTTTACTAAGAAAATCGAAGGGGGTTATTATTTATCATTGAATAATCTAGATGAAATTAAAAAGTTACATCCTGATTTAGGAATTAAAACATACAAGAAGATACCTTTTGAATAATAAAGACAATTGATGTTGTGGTAAAATGGACACATTATTATTAGCTTCAGACAAATGAATTAAATTATATAATATAAAGAGGTTGACATAGAATAAAAAGTATGTTATAATATATACAATGGGTTGAAGGAGGATTTTATAATGAATGTAAATGTTCAAGATTTAATAAATGAATTAACTGAGGCTGCTGAACTTTATTATCAAGGTGATACTGCAATAATGACTGATGAAGAATATGATTCAAAATGTGAATACTTAGAAGATTTAATAAATGCTGGTGAACTTGAGTTAACAGAAGAACTGGATAAGTTATTGTATAAATCAGTGGCTGCAGGTTCAGTACCAACAGGAACTGTAATAGAACATGATGTACCAATGTTATCCTTAAATAAGGCGAAAAACTCTGATGAACTTTTGAGTTATCATAACAGATTGATAAATGCAGGGGCTACAGGGTTTACTTTGCAAGCCAAACTTGATGGATTAGCCATGTCTGCAAAATATGAAAATGGAAAATTAAAGCAATTAGCAACTCGTGGGGATGGTGTGAAAGGTGAATTATTAAATCATTTAATCAATAATGATAGAGTTTCAATCAAAGGTTTACCCAAGAATGCTGAAGGTGACTTTGAACTTAGAGGAGAATTATATATAACAGATGAGCAGTTTGAAAAAATAAACAAAGCAAGGTTAGCAGCTGTGGGCGAGGAGTTTTCCAACTCAAGAAATGCAGCTACAGGTATTGTAAAAGGGTCAATTAAAGGGATTGAATATGATGCAGAATTGACATTTACCACTTATTCAATGTATAAAAAGGGCAAACAAGTTGAGCTTGAAAAAAATATTGAAAATATTGAACATATTACACAAGCAGAAATTGCAAGACTTACCGAAAATAAAATACTAAAAGTAGGGGTTAAATTTGAAGATTTAGAAAAGGCAATTGAACAATTTGGAATACTTCGTAGACAGTTTACAATACCAACTGATGGCGTTGTTATTAAGCCAGTTAATGAAATTGAAATGTTGAATAAATTAGGGTTTACTTCAAGGCATCCTGTAGCAAATATAGCGTACAAATACCCGGGAGCAAAAGCAACAACTGTCGTAAAAGATATAATAGTTTCAGTTGGTAAGACTGGAAGGTTAACTCCTCAAGCAATAGTTGAGCCAGTAGAAGTGGATGGCGTAGTGATTTCGAATATTACTTGTCATAATTATTCATGGTTAAATAAGATGGGAATTCGAATAGGCTCGACAGTCGCTGTAACCCGTGCTAACGATGTTATTCCAGCCATTGATGTAGTTATTGACAAAGGCCCCAATAGTCCCGTAGAGGTGCCAAAGAATTGCCCAGAATGTAATGAGCCCTTATTATCTGATGGTACTGATTTGCCCAAGACATTAACTTGCACAAATTTAGAATGTCCTTCAAGATTTCTGTTTCATATGAAATCTGTAGCGGGAAGAAATTATTTACATTTAGAAAATTTGGGTGGCGTGGCTTTAGAGGCCTTAATAAATGAAAATGTTATTAAAACCATTGTGGATATATTTAGACTTGATGAAGAAAAATTAGCCAAAGTACCTGTGGGAATTACTTCAACAGGAAATATTAGATATTTAGGAAAAGGAAATGCTAAAAATATTATGAAGTCAATTGAGCGTGCTAAAGAAAACACAGATAGCAATAAATTATTAGCATCGTTAAATATTGAAGGAATGGGTCCCAATACAGCCAAAAGACTGATTACACACTTTGGAGGGATTATAGAGGTATTGTCTGTGAAGCCATCAAGGTTAACTGAGGTTGACCAAGTGGGGCAATCATTAGTAAAGTCATTTGAGATTCATGGTGAAAGAGCATTAAGACAATTGAATGAGTTGATTGAATTAGGGGTTAAAATAAATGACCCTCAGAAAAAAGATATTAAAAAGCAAGGTACATTTTCAGTCAGTGGGTCAGTTGATGGCTTTGCTAACAGAAATGAATTTGTAGAATATATGGAAGGTCTTGGATGGGAATTTCATAGGACTCCAAAAAAGGATACAGACATATTATTTGCTGATCCCAATGGAACATCATCAAAAATAAAAAAAGCCAAGGCTAATGGAACGAGGATAATTAAAAACATAAAAGATATGTAAACCTTGGTTAACAAAATCTTAGTTAACAAAAGAAAGGATATGAAATTCATATCCTTTTTACATTATTCTAAGAGCTAAGAACTGGACTCTAGAATCGGTGTCTGTAAGTCAATAGCCATCCATACTACAGCAGCCGATTTTTCATTAAATATTGACGAAAGTGCAGATTTTATCAATTGTGATAGTTTGTACCTAAAAAGGCTAAAATCTGAGGAGAGCTGGAAAGCTCTCCTTTAATTATTTGGTTCATTTAATTTATCATTCGCACTTTTTATAAGTTTTTTGAATTGTTCGCTAAGAAAATCTGTTGCTTTGTCAACCTTATCTCCTATTGTTTCTTTCTCATTATTTTCATTTTCGTCTTTGGGGATCTCTACTTCTGGTGCTTCTTCATGTTCTTCCGGTATGATAATCACCCCTTTTCTAATTACTTCTTTTTTAACAATGTCTTTTATTAAGTCATAATCAACTTTATTGTCTTGAAGCATTTGCTCTATTCTGTCATAATCTACTTGAACTTGATTTCTTGACATTTTATAATTTTTATTAACTATTGATAATATATTGAATAACATTAACATTATCAATATTTGTATGGATATAGCAATACACAATAATTTTTTGAGTTTTGCATTATCAATTTTTCTAATCTCCTTATTTTCTTTATTCATAATATCTCCTCCTAATTGTTGTTAATTAAATTATACCATAATTTCTTTTATTTTTCAAATATCGTTTTCTAAAAAACAATCTTTAAGGTTGACAGCAATAATTATCTGCGTTATAATATAGGATGTAGGTATGCGAGTGAATAAAGTTAACCCAGTTATCGCAATAGAATTTTATAAAAAACAATAAATTCCAAGAATGAAAAATAGATTTCCATTTGCTAACATTGTAATCAAATCAATGGTATAATAAGTGTATATAGAATGGAGTTGATTGAGTGATAGAGTTAAAAGTTAGATTCATAAAAAGGTTATATGGTACTTCAGAGAGCAATTTCTCAGTATTTGCTGCAATTCCAGCTAGCCGGAAATATGAACACTTAGTTAAGAAAAATAAATATGGCAATTTTTCTATATCTGGGGATTTTTCATTAGATGACAATGAATTAGATAATGTATATACAGTCACAATAGAGGAAGATATAACTTCTAGATATGATTCTTCTTATAAATTGATTAAATTACATTATGAGTTGCCAGAGTCAGCTGATGAACAATGGGATTACTTATTAAATAGTGGTGTCGTTCCAATCAATATTTATTTTTCAATAGAAAGAGAATTTAGTCAAAAAGATAAGATATTAGATATTATTATGAAAAATCCTGAAAAACTTACCAAAGTAAGAGGAATAGGTGAAAAGCGTGCTCAGTTATATCAAGAAAGAATAATTAAGCATAAAGATAGGGCTGTCATATTTGCTGAATATGGACATATTGAAGGAGTAGGTCATTCAATTATAAAATTATTGGTAAATTGGAAGCCAAATGTTAAAGATACAATAAAAGCTATAGCGAAAGATCCATTTAGTCTTTTAGAACATGAAAGTATAGGATTTGTGATTGCAGATCGCTTTCGAGCCCACTATGGCTTACCCTTAAATGATAGAAATAGAATTCTGCACGGAGTTTCATATTATTTGGGAGAAAGATTCCAAAGTACTGGTAATACTTATGAAAATATATATGAGGCTGTTGAATATGTTTCCACTAAATTATTAGTCTCGTACAAAGAAATATTGTTATTGCTAGCTGAAATGCAAGATAATGCTGATGAACTTATGAAATATAGATTAAAAATATTTGGTAAAAATATAACAACAATCAGCCTTTTTAATGCCGAATTATTAATTTATCAAAAAACACAACAAATGGCTAAAGATAAACAACAAATATTAGATGTTGACAAATGGAAGGCTAATAAGGAAGAAAGATTAAGTCGCTTAGACAATAAAGTTTCTGACGAACAATCTTTATTCTTAGACATGATAAATGATGAAAGAATACTTGTATTATTGGGTCCTGGAGGCTCTGGGAAATCCTGGTTGACTAAAATTGCTTGTGATTTAATTAAAGAAGCTGGTTTGACTTATGGATTATATGCCCCAACTGCAAGGGCTGCCCATGTAATGTCAGATTATACTAGTTCTCCCGCTAGCACAATTCACAGGGGACTTATGAGTTATGCTATGATGAATGAGGTAGCTCCACAAGATGTCATTATAATAGATGAGTTTTCAATGGTGGATTCAGAGTTAGCAAGTATCGTAATGAGAACTATTGGTACTCGCACAAGGTTGATTATAATTGGAGATGATTTCCAGCTGCAATCAGTTGGCCCAGGAAATGTATTGTTTGACTTGGTAAATTTTCTAAACATTCCGACAATTAAGTTTACTAAGATATTCAGGCAAGAGGAAGGAAATAAGATTTTAGATTATGCAGATGATTTAAGAGCAGGAAAGTTTAGTTTACCATTGAGAAAAAGAATAAGTAACCCAGACATTGAATTTATACACGAAATTGATGATAAAAAACAAAAAGAAATAGCAGTTAAGTTATATAAAGAAACTCTTGATAAAGGAATTGAAGATATTATGTTGTTATCTCCAATAAACAATGGAGTATCAGGAAGGAGAAATTTGAATAAAGAAATTCAAGCAATAGTCAATCCTCAGACAACAAGGGAAGAAATAGTGTTCGGAGCAAACTTAGATAATGAATTGCATAAAAGATATTTTAGAGTAAATGACTATATAACTGTTACAAAAAATCAATATGAAATGATTGATGACAATGACCAAGTTTCCCAAATTATCAATGGAGACTTAGGAGAGGTTGAATATATTAGAAACAATAAATTAACATTTAGAGTTGATGACCATTCATACACAATTGATAAATCTGAGATTAACGAAATAATTGACCATGCTTGGGCTATAACAATTCATAAATCACAAGGTGGCCAAGCAAACACAGTGATTATAGTTTTACCTCAAAATTCTTATTTCATGTTGAATGCTAATATGTTATATACTGCTATAACTCGAACCCAACAAAAATGTTATGTAATAGGTAATTTTGAAGGAATAAACAAGTCTGCACAAAAGCAGGCAAATCTTAATAGGAAAACAATGATTCAATTGCAGGCTATTAAATAAATGTAAATATATGCAATAAAAAAGCCTCATATAAGGCTTTTTTATTTTATCTTTTATTCATGTGTATAAGGTATATCCCCTAATTGATACTTTCCATCGACAACTGCGTTAGCTAAAACCTTGAATGAATGATTTATTTGTCTTTTTGTTAATACATCTTCCAGAGCATTTGTATTAGCTTTGAAGGTAATTAACTTAGGAGCATTTGGTAACATTGCTATGATTGGAATACCCATAGCAGTCTTTTGAATTCTATCTGCTCCCATATTTACGCCATTCATTACTTTATTAACTGTTATGCCTATTTTATTTTTGTCAATTCCGCTACCTCCGCGTTCTTTAGGGTCAGTTGTTTCCTTAATCCATCTTGCCATACCCATTATTGATGAGATACCCATATCAGTAACGAATATAATTTTATCAGCCATTGGATATGCAACATCTTCTAATAGAGCATCAAGGTAGTTTACACTTGTATCTAATATTATATAATCATACATAGCTTTTAATCTTTGTATAATGGATACATAGAACTGAGGTTTAATTTCCTTAGCATGCCTTGCTCGCCTTGGTGCAAATATAAAGTCTGCCTCAATATTTGGTGATGAATAAATACCTTTTTTGATTGCACTTTCAGGTATATCTGAACCTGTTACACTAGCATCCCCTATTATATTAAATACTGTCGGTCCCATTTGTCCATTTAAGAAACCTAGTTGACCATCCCTAGTATCAAAGTCAACAACGCAAACTTTCAATCTAGACCTTTCAAGATTTTGTTCTTCAGATATTCTACTAGCTTTTGCTAAGTAAGCTGCTAAAACCATACTGACAGTTGATTTACCAGAACCACCTTTTGAAGAGGTTACTGCGATGACTTTACCATTATGAACTTCGTCACTTTTTGGAATAATTATTTCATCTGAATCATTATATAAGTCTTCTAAAGCTTCGTCTACAGCTTGAAATTGTTCTTCAACTGTTATAGCATTTTTATAATGATCGGGCAACATATCTATAACGCCTTTTTTAACCTCTGAGTCAATAGTGTCATTTTCAACAAAGTCTGCCATTGCTTGAACTAAATCAGGTATTGGGGATTCGTAACTTATGAAATAAGTTGGTACTGCAGATGTATATTCCCCATTGGACATACTTTCGTTTTCTCTTTTAGCTGCTCTTATTAAAGATTCCATTCTAGATTGTTTATTTCTATCTTGTTCAGGTATCAATATTGCAACCACAGCATATGGCGCATAAAAAGCAACTAATTTAGCAAACTCTTGTTCTGAGCCATCATATAGCCTAGAGAAAAATATTATAACTGACGAACTTCTAGATATTTTAGATTTATTTTCATCTAGACGCATTTCATGTTGGAATTCTTCTAAACTTGTAATTGGTTCTTGAAAATCATATTGCCCCATGTCTACAAAGGCACGGTGTATGTTTTCAGGACCAATAAATATTATTTTATTTTCATTATTCATATTTTTCGCTCCCTCTCTTTCATATTGTTATTATACCAACTATGATACATAACTTTTTATTCTGTGCCTTCATTTTCTTCTGGGGCTTCTTCGTTTTCAAGGTCAGCTTCGTTTTCAACTGCCTCGTTTTCAAGGTCAACTTCGTTTTCAAGGTCAGCCTCGTTCTCAAGGTCAGCCTCGCTTTCATTTATAATTTCTTCCTTATCTTTATTCTTTTCTATGTTTTCTATCTTTTGTATCGCCTCTTCTTCATCTTCAGAATAATTTAAAGGTTTTCCATCTTTATCTCTTTCTATTTCTGTAAATGTTGGGTCCGTTCCCTTGAATAAATCTATGTTTCCTATCATAGGACCATATTTGAATACATCATCTAAATCCGATACATCTCTATCAGCGTAATCTAATAATACAGGTGCTTTAACTAATTTTATGTCATCATAGTCATATAATGCTGAATGGAAATAAGCAATTGCGTCAGCCGGCATTCCTACTGTGTAGTGCATAGATTCTCCAACAACTGTTCTACCATCAAGTCTTCCATCGTATTCTTCGTTTACAAATTTAACTTCTAATACTAATAAATTATTGATAATATATCTTGTTCCTTCATCATTGATACCTATAACATCTACATAATCTCCTCTTCCTAAAACACCACCAACGGCGTCAGAAGAAGAAATTGAAAAACTTGTTATACTCCAGCTATCAGGTATCCCCACAGAACTTCCAGATAATGGACCAGCATTACTTTGAGCAATAACATCGCCTGCATACAATGGATACTTAGAATAAACAAGACCTTGCTGTATATATTCCATTCCAATAGCATTAACTGGACCTGTACCTGCAGCAGTCTCCCTGGCAACCACCATATCTGGTGTTATTTGTTGCTTTGCTTTTACATTGGTATTTAATACATAATATGTTTCAGTACTAAATAAGCTTGATAATGTTACAAATATTATTGATGACATTAATATTACGGCTAAGGCTGCAACAATTATTAAAATTAGATTTTTTCTTGAGCCTCCAGATGGATTATACTTCATCTTTTTTACTTTAGGTTTTCTTACTTTCTTAACCTTTTTAGTTTTATCTAGGATTTTTTTATCATTATCCATTTCTAATTATTCCTCCTTTATTGTCTTAAATCTATTTATAAATATCATTGTTATTTATTCTACATCTTCTGGAGATGGTGTAGTGTCAAATACCGATAGCCAACCATCTGGAAGCAAAATGTCAACAAATGCAAATTGTTCTTGACAATCTTTCATTAAACATTGACCATTACCTAAGTTTCTCAAAGATGATTCATAACCAGCATCAGTAGGTAAATCCATAGCCTTAGTTGTTATTTTGTTATCCAGATCAGATGTGTTTCTAAACGCAAATCTTGTAGAAATAGTTGTATCTAAGTCAGCTCCGCCATCTTTGCCTTTTACATGAGCAGGCGATTGAGTTGCTAATACAACTGCCATATTTAAACTTCTACCTAATAAAGAAACTTCTTCTATCAATTCTCTACCAGCCTCGTTGTTGAAAACAGCCCAGGCTTCATCTATGAATAAAGTTTTGCTAATTGTTTTACGCACTTTTTTCATAACATTTAATACTAAATGAGTTAATAATCTTATTATAGCAACTGATAGCCTTTCTTTTTCTAAGTAGCTAGCCTCGCTTTTGCTACTAGCCGGCAAGGATAATCCCATCAGCGAAGCAACAATAACACCTTGATCTAATCTTAATCTATTAACTGATTTACCTGTTCTTACCAGCAATTTCCCGGCTGGCTGAGATAGAGCTAATCCAAGTTCATGAGATAATGTAGATATTTCTGGATCCCTACTTCTAGATAAAATCATCCTTATATTATTCATAGAAGGGCTTTTGGATTGCGTTATATCTTGAATAATAGGAATTAAAGCATTTCTTTGGTTAGCAGTCATATTTTTCACTAAGGTATTGATTGTTTCCAAAGTTAAACTAGCATTTTCATTTTTATCTTCAGTGATACAAGTTGGGTCTAGCATTCCTACATTGCCCTCTCTGACTTCTCCACTTTCTATATCTTGAAATATGGACCATACATGAACATTCTCAATTTCTCCAGCTGCGTCTAAGAGTTTCAATGATAAAAAATCGCCTTTTGGATCCATTATAAATGTAACTTTATTTAATAATGCTGAATGTGCCGCTAACAATAAAGAAGCAACTGTTTTTCCTGACCCAGGAGACCCAGTTATCAATGTAACTGGTGGTTTATTTATTCTTATTGCATAATGTGGGTCATAAAATACTGGTGTAGGTAGACCAGTTGCTGTTTCTCCTATAGGCATACTTGTGGAAAACTTTCTAGCCATTTTTTAATGCCTCCTCTTCCTTGACTATTTTATATAATGTATTATAGTCTTTATGTCTTGAGATAGTTATCATATTATTGACAACATAGTCAGTTGTTTTATTTCTAGATTTCCAATCATATGTCACTTTTGGTCTTGTCCAATATATGGCTTGCGTTTTAACAAATGACATAAATGATTTTCCATTCCATATTGGTTTACTCATAGCGTACGCGCCTGCTCCAGGAACACCTAAAGCAAAAGCCATTGTGTAAACATTGGGTGGCCAAAAAATTAACAAGGTAGGTAAACCTATTAATAAAAATAATAATATGAAATAAAGTATTGCTATAACTCTCAATGGAGACTTTAATCTTATGTCAAAGAATGAGTATATGAGCATATCTTTGCTAAATAAAGATGTCATATTAGTTACTTTTATTGGTTGCATAATTTACCTCCTTTCTTTTATCCAATTTCTACACTTTGAATTATTTTCCAAGTTGCAAACATTGATATACCAGTTGCGATAATTATCCCTATTAAGATCAACCAAGACAATATTGACTTAAACCAGAATTCTCTATGCATTTCACTCATTATATAAGAACCTATGAATGAAACTGGTACGAATAAGCCTGCTACTATAAATAAAGGTTTATTTTCATTAACACCTAACTTCTTTTTTCTTTCCATTATTTGTTTGTCTTTAATTATTTCTTCAATAATTTCAATTTGAGGTTCAATATTAGAACCAGATGATGATGCTAATTCTATACAAGACGCCATTTGCCTTAATGTTTCATTATCAGTACTCCGTCTTAATGCTATAATTCCAGGTCTGAAATCTCCAGCTTCCATTATTGACTTAGCGTGTGCTAATTCATCATATAAAGGTGAGGCTGTAGAATCTATTGCTCTAATCATAGCATTTTGGGCGTGCTGGTTAGCTTGTATGTTTGCCTTAAATGTGCTTACAAAGGCAGGTATTTGTTCATTCATAATATTTCTTTTTTTGCTTATCCTGTATAAAGCAAAAGATTGAATACCCATGTATATTAAAGCAGTAATTAAAAAGCCACCCATTGGATTTCTAAAGAAAAATGTAAACATTGTGAACAATAAAGCAAGTATTAAAGTCATTCTTCTTTGTAAATCTGCTATTGGTTTATTTTTGTCAACTATTTCAGCCTTTATCATTAACTCTGGCAATTTTTTAGTTGCTTTAGCAAACCTGCTTTCTTTCACCTCAATTTCATTTGTAGGATTTAGGTTTTGTTCTAATTGTTTATAAAATTTTTCATCATTTCTACTTTTACTTATTATAGATCTTATGAAATATATAAATAATACTGACATGATAATCAAGAATATTGCTGTGGCGAAGTGTGGAATATACTCATATCCTATCATATTATTCTCCTCCTTTTACATTATATGATGAAATTTCTAAAAGTTCTTCCCAACTCAATTTCTTTTGTATGTGTAATCTGTGTTTCTTTTGTCTATATTCAGATAAGTCTCTCACCTGTTTCCAACTAGATACTAACTTAGATGAACCGTTTTCTGAAACTTCCTTTATGTCAAATTCCCACAGTGGTAAGATTTCCAAAGTCAACTCATTATTTTCACCTCTAACAGGTGTTCTTCCTAATTCAACAACTTCAACAATCTTTCTTGAACCATCAGCAATTCTGTCTACAACAATCATTATGTCAAATGCAGAACCTATTAAATCAAGCACTGCAGGCCCTCTTATGAACTCTTCTTGAGAAACTAATGAACGCATTCTGTTAATTGCGTCAACTGAGTCGTTGGCGTGAACTGTAGAACCTCCATAGTGACCGGTGTTTAATGCCTGACATAAGTCATAGGCTGCCCCGTCAGAAACCTCTCCGATGATTAAGCAATCTGGTCTCATCTGTAATGATGAACGAACTAAATCTCTCATCGTGGTTCCTCTCCTGCCTTCATCCCAAGCCTTTGCAGGTACACACTCCATAGGAGCTGCTAATAACTTTCCAGGATGTGGCTTCATCTCTAAGTTTTCCTCTAGAGTTATAATCCTATGATTTTCACGAATAAATCCGGTTAAGGAGTTCAATAAAGTAGTTTTTCCAGTACCTGTTCCCCCTATTACTAAAAAGGATACCCCAGCGTGAATTAAATTTCCTAAGTATTCTAATAATTCAGGACTAGCTGTTCCTTTATCAATAATATCTAAAGGTGTCCAGTAATCCTCACTATGCTTTCTTATGTTGAAGTTAGGACCTTTTGGTGCTACAGACTCATGAACAGCATAAATACGAGAATTGTCATGAAGTCGCCCTCTTTCTCTAGGGTTAACTGGGCTCACTTGTTTGTTAATTGATGAATATAATTTATCTATTAAAGTCTTTAAGTGATTCACATCTCTAAATGAAACTGAAGGAACCTTTCTTACAATACCATCAATTTCGACTTGAATATCTTTAGGTCCATTACACATAATCTCTGTAATAGAACTTTCATTCCACAAGGGTTCTAAAGGACCTAATCCTATTATTTCATTTATAACCATTGCTAATAATATATCTTTATCTTCAGAAGATAATGTCATAACTCTATCATTAGCTCTCTCTACCTTACTGAACTCTGATATTACAATATATAAAATCGTTTCTTTTAATTGAACGTCTGTAGGATTTTTTCTATGATTAGATATTTGAACAGTCGCCTCGGTTGCTGAAATTGCGTTAATAATCTCATTTGAAACTATTAAAGATAATGATTTCAAGTCATCAAAGAAATCTTGGGGAGCGATTTTTAACAATTCAAAAGTGATAATAGGTGAGTCTGTTCTCTTATAAATTCCTGTTCTATTTTTTTGATCTAGCTTGAATTGTGCATAAGCTTGCTTTCTCATTTCTTTCTCACTTATTTTTTTATGATTGCTTTCTTCATATAAGCTAAGTGAAGGTAAAGTTATTTTACTCATATATTTAACAACTCCTTTACTATAATGTTTGTAATAATGCTACAATAACTGGTACCATAAATATCAACAACATTGAAATTATGGCTGCTGGGGCAACCGTCAACATTGTTTTAGTTGGTAAATCTTGTATTATTAATTCTAATTCATTCAATAAATCTTCTCTAGATTTTTTAGCTCTTGTTCTCATTAAACCTTCCATCGGAGTATTCAATGCGTTAGCGTTGTTTACTGCGACTACAAAAGCCTCCAGCGCTGGCGAAGGCAATCTTTGACTTAAATCTATCAAGGCTTGTTCTACAGTCATACCTGAATTTATAGAATTTGTAACTCGCACAAACTCTGTTTTAACTGCACTTTCTGATAAATAAGGTATAACTACTTCAATTGCATTAGCAAAGGTATAAGTTCCATCACTCATAATCATTGTTAGATAATCCAGCATTTCTGGGAAATGCCTTTTGAAATCATTCTCCCTATCCTTAGCTATCTTTCTGTACGTTGATATTGGACGGTTCCATCCTAGATAAGTTAATGCAAAAATTATTCCAACTGTCAGAAATAAGTTTGGCTTGATTACTATTGCAAATAATATAGCTATTATTAAACCAATAAAACCATATGTTACTCTTAAAGCTAAGAATTCTAATTTTGTAACACCCCAAGGATTACCTGAAGCCTTGAATAGGTCTTCAATTTCTTTGCTTGTTATACTTCTTCTTTGAACCTTTTTTGGTACTAATGACAATAAATCTCCACCAAGCAAATTAGTCATTTTAGTTATGCCAGAATTCAAATGTTCAGTATTAGATAAATTAAAATGCGTATTTTTCCCCTTAGAGAAAAATAATATACTTATTAATGCGACAATAGACAATGAAAACCCAATTGCTAATGATAAAAATTGTATTTTTGTTCCAGCCATAATCACATTCCTCCTTCTTGTTAAGAAATAATATCACTTTGTCATCCCTTTGAATATTATACCTTATATCGCAATAAAAAAGATGACCGAAGTCATCTTTTTTAGTAAATACTTTTGATTATTGTTCTACAGGTTGTTGTTCTACAGGTTGGTTTGGATATACTGGATCTCCTTTACTGTCCAATAAATCATTTATCCATGTTTTTAGTCCACTACCCAAGTTTTCTGAAGATTCTTGAACAGGTTTTAAGATAAATGAAAATAATGCTAGTGCAGCGAATACCGCCAATGCAATTATTATAATAGTTTCAACGGTATTTGAAGCGGCCTTATCACTTGACATCCTTTGTCTTATTAAGTTCATAACATATTACCTCCTAATTATTTTATATATTTTAATATCATAATTGTTAATATCATAACTACCTAAAAATTAATCTGTACCCATTTCTTTAATTTTTTCTCCAATGCTTTCAGAGCTATCTCTTATAGGTTCAATAATGAATTTAAATACCGCTAATACTGCAAACACTGATAATGCTATAAGCGCTATTGTCTCAACAGTATTATTAGCTCCACGGTCACTTCGTATTCTTTGTTTTATTTTATTCATAATTTCATGCCTCCTTTTACTTTATTAATAACAATATCGCTTTTTAAAATAACTTTGAAGCTTTTACAGTTATTTAATATCAAAAATGACTAGTTATCTATTTTTCAATGTAGCTTTTCAAATCTAGGTCTTTTTCTTCCAATGAAGACTCACCCACCTAAAATTGCCTTGCAATTTTTGAGGTCGGTGACTTCTTCCACGAATAATGTTAAACTTACTGTATAAGTCCTAATTCTTTAGCAAGCTTTACAAAAGCTATCCTTCTTTTCTGTGAATCCGCCAATTGCTTCCTTGATATTTGGTTGTCCAGGAGGTAAATATATAAAGACTGCAAGCATATGCTCACAGTCTTTATATCGCTTTATTCACTTAATTTTCTTTTTCAACCTCTGCCTTTGCCCATTCCCAAATAGCAACACCATCATTGAGGAAACGGGTTATCCAATCATTGAAGCCACCTTTTGTTGTCATAATTTCCTTTGTTAATGGATTAATTCTCATCCAGGAAAATAACATACCCCTTGCTTTTGTGTGTGAATAATCATTGTAATTTGGCTCATTTATTCCATTGGCCCTCATTTGTAATTGGTCAACAGCTTTAAGCATATAATTTGCTAATATCTTTAAGGCATTCGTATCTAAATCTAATTTGTTATCGTAATTATGTTCGCTTGCATAAGTAAACATAGAAATTAAATGATTTGTTTTCCAATTGGTGTCAACTACAGGACCCTTTTTCGTTGATGAAGAGAAAAATCCATCTGTATTATATACTGCTTTCTTTAATTCTATTGATACATATTCTGGATCTTCTTCTGGATTACTAATTGCATCATCAGTTAATACCCATTCTTCATTGTTAAAATTAAATACTCCTGATACTATATTGACTATGCTATCTCTAGCAGTATTGGCGTCTTTTGTTAGCTCAGTCATCGGGATAGATGGGTCAACACCTTTCTTTCTTTTCCTTTCAAGTCTTACACAAATTGGCACTTCTTTTTCTTTCGCTTGTTTTAATAAATTTGCAACGGGCGTATTGTCATTAAGAAATCCAGAGAAGTCATACTTGGCTCCAGCCACCTTTAATGTCAATCGTAAATTGTTTTTGCCAGCTTCTTCTAATCTTACTACATTACCTATTGCTATACTTGTTCTTGTATCAGGCCTTATTTTTTCTCCATTGTGGTCAACAGGGGCACCTAAAGAAATAAATTCATCTAACCATTTTTCTCTTAATTCTCTCATTATTTTTCCTCCTTGTTATATTGTATATATATTATACCATAGAAATACGAACCTTTAGCGTTTTATTGACCTTGTATATACATTATAACATAATAAAATCCCCTTTCATTTGACAAGGGGATTTTATTTGTAGCAATGAAAATTCACCCACCTAGCGCTTTCATTCCCGAGAATGAAAGCGTTTGAGGTCAGCGACTTCTTTACTAAAATCTATTAAAATAATCTTTGGAAGGTGTCCCAGCCAGCTATAGCATCCCGTATTGTGATTACAAATTTCCAGAGAGTATTTATTACCCATTGAAATAAAGCACCTAAATCTCCACCAAATTGAGTCAAGACCGCTAGAAAAATGCCAAATAAAGCTAGCGCAGTTAATATTGCTATAATAGAACCCATGGCTCCGCCTCGTCTTCTTTTCATATTATTCATCCTCCTTGCCAAAATATTTATCTATTTCATCATTCAGGTTGATGTCATTTAGATCTGGAATTGTCAAGATAGGTATTCCATCTTCGTCATATTGTGATTTTGGTATTTTTAATTTTTTCTTTTCTTTTTTATTTAGTCCTTCATTAGGTAATTTAGGTAATTTCATTGTAAGCCTCCTTTGTTCACTTTAATAGTGGTATTATGTTATATAAAGATATCGCGATTATTATTAAAAACAATGGAATCAATATACTATTCTCAATAAGACCATTTGCTTTAATGCTTACAGGAGATCTAAAGTTCCACCATCTTTTACCTTTGTGTTTCAATGGAAATAAAACTGGTACTCCAGAAACAGTTAACAAATCTCCTAGTAAATGAACAATCCATCCAAAAGTAACTGCAGCTCCTACCCAACGATAATTCAAATCCTTAGGCAGTGTTAATAATAATAATACTGAAATCATTAAGATTCCTATTTTAACTATTATCTTATTCCCCTTTTTCTTATAAAAGGGTTTAGCTAAACTAGCCATAGTTAATTGTAAACTTATATAAATAATGAATATAACAACCAAAGAAGCTATAGTTATTTCATCATTAGCCAAGATGAATATCTTTACATTTATACTAGTGATTGCAGATATTAAGGCTCCAACCACAAAAGCTGATAAAAAAGTGTGCCAAAATCCTCTATGGGGATCTGAAGATTTATCATATGGACCTTTTATTAAATTTTGAATAACTGAACTAAAGGCTCTCATACCAGTTGACAAGGTTGCCCCCGCAATTCCTAAAACATTTATCGAAGTACTATTTACTGCATCTAGATCTGGCATCAAAGATGCTCCTATAATTATAATAATTGCTGAAATAAATACTACAATATCTTTACTACCTAATAACGTATTAAACATAAAATCACTAGCTAACCAAGCAAACAAAAGAGATATTGCTACAGCACTCAATGCGTGCGTTGGCCCCATAAGTCCACTATCAGACCTTATTCGCTTGATCATAATATCACATCCTTTGTAGTTAATATCAAAAAAATAGGGTTAGCAATATACTAACCCTTATTGAAATCTTGCTATAATTCAAAATGCCCTAATTCAATATCCACACCAGTTCTTTTTGTTCCAGTTAAGGCTCGTGCTGATACATCTGGTAATCTTAGACTTCTACCATTTTTGTTAGCAATTACTTTATCACTAGCAAAGGCATTGATTATAGAATCATTCTTTGACAACCTTTGAAGAATTACTCCTTTTGCAGACCTATTTCTACTTGGTATATCTTTTAATAATGTAACCTTTATAGTTTCATGAGTACAAGAAACTACTTCGGCAGTTTCTTTGTTAGCGACAGAACCACCAACAATTTCTACACCAGCATCTATACTCATGCCTCTAACTGTTCCTGCACCGGAATTAGAAGTTCGTACTTGGCTCACTGGGAAATTCAAAACATACCCTTCTGATGAAATTAAAACTAATGATTTTTCTCTGTCTGACTTGTCAAGCCAAGTTGCAGACAATATTGCTTCATCATCATTCAATTTCGTGATTTGGAAATTGTCACCAACAGGATAACCACCATTAACTACATTTACTCCTCCTTTAGTAGTTATTATTAATATCCCATGACTTTGTCTATCCATTGTTTCTTTACCTACTCCAACAACTGAGTTCTTTGGTAAACCTGTGCTTACTGCAACATCCATAATAGTATTTTCAGGTATATATGACACTGGTATTTTTTGGCCTTGGCCATCCTTAGTTACAAATATTAAAGTTTCTTGAGTTCTAGTTTTGATTTGTGTAATAATACCGGTTGGAGAGCGTTCTTGCTTATAGGGCTCTATTGTTCTTGTTATAGTACCATTAGAAAATAATGTTATATAACATTCAGCATTTTTAGCTATTCTAGCTGCAGCCTTCTTTAGTTCAGCGGCTTCAGCTTTCATTTCTTCTTGAGTCATTGTGTTGATTGTTGTTCTTCTAGGGTCATCAATGATTTTCTTGGTTTCTTTAAGTTCTTCAATCATATATTCATTAAAAACTTTATCATCTTTTAATAATTTTGATAAATATCTGTGTTCTTCTTTTAAGTCTTTAATTTGTTGTTTAATGCTTAAAGAATCAGATTTAGTCAATCTTCTTAAAGGCATTGATAAAATGTATTCTGATTGCTCTTCATTTATTTTGAATGTTTTTTGTAATTTATCTTTAGCTACCTTGTCATCTTTAGAACCTCTGATAATTTTGATAGCCTTATCAATGTCCACCAAGACTGCGATTATTCCTGATAACCGTTCTATTTGTTTATCAAGTACTTCTATTCTCACCTGTGTTTTATTAACTATACATTCACTTCTAAATTCAATAAATCCTTTTAATAAATCAAGCATTGGCAAAACAGTAGGAATTCCATTTACTAAAACGTTCATATTAACAGGGAAGTTTTGTTGTAAAGGAGTCCATCTAAAAATGTCTTTCAACACAACTTCTGGATTTGCACCAGCTTTAATTCCAATACTTAATTTGAAACCATTATCTATATCTGACAAATCTTTTACATAAGATATTTCCTTAAGTCTACCCTTTTTTTTATTAGTGTCAATAGCCTTAACTATTTGTTCAGCAGAAACCTGATAGGGAGCTTCATTAAATGTGATTACATGAGTTCCCCTAGCCCCTGGAGTGATTTCATATCTACCTCTAATTATAAATGTACCTTTGCCTGTTTCATAATATTCCTTTACACCTTCATATTGCATTAAAACCCCGCCGGTTGCCATATCTGGCCCTGGCATTATTTTTAATAATTGTTTCAAACTCAAGTCTGGGTTTTTAATTAAAGCAATAATTGCATCCATAACTTCGCCAGGATTATGGGAAACAATATTTGATGAATAACCTACGGCAATACCTTGTGAACCATTTATAATTCCATTAGGCCATTTAATAGGTAATATTGAAGGCTCAGGAAATTTACCATCATAATTTAATCCCATTTCTACGGCGCCTTCTTTTAGATCCCTTGTTAATTCCATAGCAGCTGCAGTTGGTCTACCTTCCCAATACCTAGGGGCCGCAGGGTCGTCTCCAGTTGTAAAACCTACTGAACCTTGAACATCTACCAAAGGAACTCTCATTGAGAAAGTTTGGCCCATTCTGGCTAAGGCATCTCCAATACTTGAGTCACCGTGGGGATGATACTTACCCATTGTTTCACCAACTATTTGGGCTGCTTTTATATAATCTTTCTTGTCTGTTAGACCTAATTGGTCCATTGCATATAGTATTCTTCTCTGTACAGGTTTCAGCCCATCGTCAGAAATCAAAGCCCTACTCATTATAACATAATGTGCATAAGGCAAATAACTATCTTCTACAAAAGTCTCTAATGGAGTTTTGATAACATTAGCTGCTACCTGCGAGAAGTCAACTTTATTTTTCTTACTCATTTAACCTCTCCTTTACTTTATTTTATTTCTTATTACCTCTATAACCTTAAACATTGTAACTTCAAATATAATTCTATTATCAACTGTGTTATATACCATTGTGTTAACTGCATCACCTAAATGTTTTATACATTCTAACAAACCTTCAGCAGTGATTGTTTCTGCAAATTTCTTATAACTCTTAGGATTGCTAACATTGTCTGAAGGGTCAGCCCCAGCCAACAATAGTAACATATCAGAAAAATCTCTATATAATTGTTGTGTAGCTTGCAAGTAATTTTGCCCATCTCTTTCCATTTCACCAGAAACCTTTAAGGCGCTTACATAATTCCTGCTAGCTAACATTGATAAAATTTTATTTTTATATGAACCTGCTAATTTACCATCCCTAGCAATGACTTCTAAGTTTTGCATAGCATCCCTTAGGCTTCCTCCGCTCTCTAAGGTTGCTGACTTTAGTTGCTCTTCATCTAAATTTAGATTTTCTATTTTTGAGATATGTTGTAAGTGTTTATAAATATCTACATTGCTAATACTTCTAAAACTTTTTTGTTGTACCCTTGATTTTACAGTATCTATCATTTTTTCTGGCTCAGTTGAACAAAATATAAACAATGCTTTCATATTTGGACTTTCTAATGGTATTAACCAGGCCTCCGCAGCCTCTTTGGACATTCTGTGGGCCTCGTCTAATATCCATACTGGTCTACTGATTGGCTGAGACATTTGCGCTTGTCTAATTATATCATTCGCATCTTTAACAGAACCATTATTTGCCATTGATATATAATGTACCCCTAATTGATTATTATTATCAATGTTTTTGCAAGTTTGACATTCGTTACAAGGGTTGCCTGTTTCTTTATCTAGATTTTCACAGTTTACAGCCTTTGCCATTATCCAGGCTGCTGAAGTTTTCCCACATCCATGCTGTTTGCCTGCGAATAAATATGCTGTAGGCACTTGACCTTTAATTATTTCATTTCTTAAATCTTTGACCACGCCTTCTTGGCCAACTAAGCCATCCCAATCTCTTGGTCGATGTTTTTTATATAATTCTTGATAACTCATATAATCATTCTCCTTTTTTCCATTTGTATTTATTATACCATTATGCTATTTCTTTCGCTTTCTTTTTCGTTTTCTTTTTGTTTTTTTTGATTTAGTAAAATTCAAGAAGTCCGCTAATGACTTGTTCAGGTCTTCAATTTTGCTTTTATCACCTGAATTGTTTTCTCTTTTATTCAAAACCTCAATTGCTTCATGTAAATCCATCCTGCCTAAATCTAAATCTGGATAATCATCTACTAAAGTATCTTGTAAAAATGCAAGGGCAGCCTCGTCATCTTCAGTATTCCTGATTATATCAACTGCCTCTTGTATCATTTCTCGAGATTTAGGTTTTATTTTTTTATCCATTATTAAACCTCCTTAAAATTCTACTAATTGATTTAATTCGTCTTTATTAATATTCAATTTGCCGAATTTAGAAATAGTGTAATCAGGACTCAATATTCCACACCATTTACAAAAGAAGTGCCCGTGAAAAGGAAATAAATTTTCTTCTAAACATTTATTCAAGGATTTGTCGGCATTTTCAAAATCCTTTTTAACTTGTTGTCTTAATTCCTCATTATTCACATCTACTACAACTCTTCCTTTGGCAACTGGAAATTCAAGTACTGCACTGCTAATCTTATGTCCATCTTGTTCTAATAACATTGTATATGCTAATTGTTGTCTCCAATACCCAAAATCATTTTTATCACTTATTTCTATGTTAGGATCGAATGGATATATTTTACCACCTGATTTATAGTCTACAATTCCTAGTGAACCATCAGGTAACTGGTCAACTCGGTCAACATAGCCTACAACTTCTCTTGTCGTATTACCTAATTTACCTTTTACAAATATTTCAATTCCTAATTCAGGCGGCTTACCTTTGTATTTGACTATTTGTGCAACATCAACATTTTTATATTCAAATCCTGTTTCTAAGTAGCCTTTGAGAGCCTTTCTTACCCAATTCATGGTTTCTAAATCCTTAAGTATATGATTGTATTTTGTTTTGATAACTTTCATAGCAATTTGACTTAATACTTTTGGATTTCTTTGCTCCTTTGGTAATCTAAAGAAATCTTCCATAGTTTCGTGAAATATGTATCCTCTAACAAAATAAATTGGTTCTTCATAATCAATCATTGGTAAAATAAAGGAGTTCATTAACCAGTCTGCAGGACACTGGGCAAACGAAGACACCATACTTGCTGACAAATTCTTTTTCTTGACCTTTTCAAATAAATCTTTATCTAATATTTTTACTCCATTTTCAACAATTTTTATCAATTTATTATTTTCTATTTTTTTTGCCTGAACTATTTCCTCTTCATCATCTAATTTCAAATTCAAACTGTCTCCAAAAATATCATCAATAGTAAACTCCACTTTCATGATATACAACTCCTTTTAATTTTATAATAATAAACTAGCACCGAATAAAATTATTTGATTATATAATATATGACTAAATATTGATACATATATATTATTCGTTTTTATATAAGCATAACCCCATAAAAAGCCTGCCCCTGTAATAATTAATACATACAATAAAGAATTAGCTACAGGCTGCCAATGTAATATACCAAATAATATACTAGATAATAATACAAATTGAATTGGTGTCCATTTGCTATTATCAACTAATATACGCTTCAGGCCAGCTCTGAAAGCCAATTCTTCAATCAAAGGGGCTAATATCACTGGTATAATATATCTGCCTAAAACTGATGTAGACCTTATCATATCCTCAGTAATGCCAGGAACTTCTTTTTTTATAAAGGGCTCAGTGATGATAGACATAATAGCATTGAATAATAATACAGAAAAGGTAATCAATAATATATGAAAAATGTGTTTTAATTGAAACTTCTTATTGAATATTTTCTTAATTTCTTCAATATTAAAATTAAATAAAGCTAATCCAAAAAAAGCTATGGATAATTGACTTCCTATTAAAGCTTTAGTTATTTCATCAAATCCCATTAATTGAATAATGAACATAACACCTATCCCAAATGCAAATATAGATATTATTAGATATTTCATTATATAAATAAGTGATTGTTTTTTACTCATCTTCACTGGCACTCATTAACGCCTCCATATCATCATCCCAGTATTCTACGAATTCTTTATCAGATTTCTTCATACTATCGTCTAAATCTTCGACAACTGCGGCGGGCTTAGCTTTATCTGTATTAAATAAACCATGTTTTTCATAATACTTATCTAGCCATTCATTAGGTGCGAAAAACCCTTGCCCCATATTTCCAGCACCATGAATTTGAACATACATTCCACCTTTTGGACTTGCGTGTATTCTTTGCCCTATATTTGAATCGAACATCATTAGTGAAGCTGATGGCTTAAGCCTACCACAGCCAACCCTTACTGCTAAGTTATCTCTTACTTCGCCGGGGATAAGTTTTATGATGATAGGTAATCCTTTGAGATAATCTCCAGATTTTCCCCCATCCCACACCGTACGTGAAAGTTTCCCTTCATACGGCGTTCCATCGTCAAATTTACCGGCAAACTAAATTTAACGACTAGTGCCTGTTCCTCCACTCTCATTACAAGAATTTCATAGGTCGTGACACCGCTTTCACTTTGATTAACTAAAGTTATAGATTTTAATCCTTTCCTTTAGAACTTGACGTTCAAAGCTTCCAAAAATACCAGCATTCCTATCTTTACATATATATCCTTAGGTTCTATCTAAACACTGTCAATATTCCAATCTCCTATAAAGATTGTAGGATTTTCTTAGATGCCTCATACTCATCCTTATATTGAATTTTACCAACATTTCTATTGGTTAGACCTTTCAGTGAGTCAGTCGATAGTTCGTCCCCATTTTTAATGGATACTAACCATAGATATTTTATAGACACCCAACATATCAATTGCAACCTGCTTATGCAAATCTTTCCTTATCATGAATTATAAAATATTTGTAATTTCATGATTTAGGGCAATCTTCTGTTGACTTCAGCGGGCTTCATACGAATTACTTCCGCATGCCGCAGATTAGTGGCAACCTTTCAGGTCGTTACTCCCTCATTTGATTGCTCAGAATGCTAGTTCTACTGTTTTAGCCTTATTAGGCTGATTGCAGTAGTTCCAATTTATTAGATTGGAAATTTTTTTCACACGCATCCGGTCTCTGGGTGGCGATAACTAGGTGTACACCTGCTGCCCTTCCCAATCTTGCTATACTCCCGATAATCATGATGGCTTCTCCCTTTAATTCATCTGCTTCCTTGGCTTCATCGGTATTGTGAGTTGGTACACCTAATTCACCTATTTGAAATTGTTTTTCCTCAGAGTCTACTGATAAACAGTATAGCTTATCAGTAGACTCTGTTTCTTCAATCTTTTCAATAGTGAACCACTCTTCTGGATTGTCAATCTTATGTTTTGTTTTGCTCACACTTTATCACCTCTCAATTTTATATCGCCATTTTCTATATCCACAATCATATACTGGCAAAAAACCATAACTTTCAACAATTTCCCTATTAGATGGCAGGCCCTCCCCAACGCCAACTGGTTCATACTTGGGAAAGTTAGCTAATAGTCTATCTGCGCCTTGCCTCACTAATGATAGATGTTTAATATGTTTTTTATGCTTTATATTATAGTAAGTCAACACTGGTTTTGATTCAGTTTCTAGCTCAAAGCCAATTGTTTTATATACATTCCCAGTTCCTAAGTCACAATCACTAAAGGTGAATATCTCCCTTAAAGACTCATTATTTCTAATGTAATTCTTTATAAGTTTTGACGCACCTCCTCTTATAACTGTGCCAGGTTTAAATACCATTCTTTTTAATTCTACAACATCTTTATTTTCTCCATTATCCTCCCATAATGCTATACCAACTATTTCACCTTTAATTTCCAAGACACTTACAGTATTAGTTCGCCTATAATTACTAGGTAAACTCAATATATGCCATTCACTTAGTTTCTCGAAGATATCTGGGTTTATTTTTTTATACTCAATATATTTAGTATCCCTTCCATTACAAATATTGTTAGCTCCCATCAATTTTACCTCAATCATTTTTAGAACTTTATCCCAATCATGCCAGTCAAATATAGTCATAAGTTCTACATTTTTCTTTTCAGCGTTGAGGAATTTATCTAAATGATAAGTTGAACTTACTCCTTCACCTTTATTGGCCCAGCCTACTTTAGAATTATGTGTATAAGTTGGTGAGATTTCAACAGCTAAATTATGTTCAGGAAAGTAGAAATCTAATTCTTTACCTTCTAATATACTTCTATCGTTTCTTATATACTTTATGTCTTTTAAGATTGGATGTTCATTCAAGAACTTCTCAAATTCATATTCACCTAGAGATTCACCTACATAAAAATCATCAAATAGGCCTTCTAAGTTCAATTCCTTTATTCTTCTTCGCATACTTCTCCGAGGAAGATTAAAATAATCACATAGTTCTGTTATAGACTTTGAGGTGTTACTTAGAAAGTTTTCTAAATCTAGATAATCTTCATAATTACTAATATTACAATGAGAATAATTTTTTACATCATATTTATTTAATAAGAGTTCTTCAAAGGCTTTTTTACCTTCTTCAGATTGCATATAATGAGGAGCACCATACTTTTCTAAACTTGTCTTTCTTATTCTTTCTTTGACTATTTCTGATTTGCCGGGATTATTTACACCATAATTCTTTAGTAAAGTCTCCTTCATTTTATCCTTTACATCTTCAACTTGTGTTATCCATGGTACACCATATTTACTTATATTATCTTGTTTTATTTTATCTTGGATTTCTTTACTTCCAAAGGGATTTTTAGCCCCATATTTATCTAAATTAGTTGCCTCAGCCTTTAGTCTACTTTCCTCATTATACCATCTTGGACATTCTGTCCCATATTTCTCTAAATTTGACTTTTTAATCTTATCTTTGACTTCGTCAGCTTGGAATACATGACTTACACCATATTTTTGTAAGTTGGTATTTTGTATTTTCTCCTGAACTTCTCTAGTTTTGGCAGGGTTGTCTACACCATATCTTTCTAGATTCGTTTGCTTTTGTCTCTCCTTAATTGTTGGATCCTGCAAAGGACTTCTGACACCATATCTTTTCATCATTGTTTCTTTTTGCTTTTCTTTAACTTCATCTCTTTGTGCTGCATATTCTACACCATGCTTTTCTAAATTTGACTTTTTTATTTTTTCCTTAATCGCTTCACTAGCAAAAGGATTTTCAGCCCCATATCTTTCTAAGTTTGTTTTCTTTATTAACTTAGTAGTACATTCTTTACTACAAGCATATTCTGTTCTATTTTTAACAGCTCGCTTTAGTTGAAATGGTTTGCCACATATAGCACAATTCATATTATGAGGCATTTGACAATATACTTGATTACTTCTCTTTTTAGTAAATTCTTTATTGCATAATCTACAAATACCTTTCTCCATATATTCTTTCACCCCCTCATTACAAATATCAATCTACACAACTATTATACCAATCCTTATTGACATAAAAAAGAGACTCGCAAAGTAAACTAAGTCTCCTTTTCTTTATTCTTTCAATTACTTCATTATACAGTCTATCTTTTTTACATTTCTTTTTTTTAAAATAAACCTTGCCTCCTTGGTCTACTTTTAATTTAACTCAACTTTTTAAAATTCTGTACTCATTATATCAACAAATATGTCTTCGATTTTAATAATTGGATCCATACTTGATAAAGTGACGGTAAAATTTGTTGCAATCTCTTTTGTTTCTTGGTTCATTTCCTCAGCTATTTTTAATGCTTGTTTTAATGTATAATAATCTGTTCTCCGTATTTTATAAATTAACTCTTCATCCATTGATTTAAGACATTCAGAGAAATCTTTGCCCTCTATGTACGCCTTAGCAGTCTTGTTAAACCGTATAATATTAGATAACCGTTTTCTTGAATATCCAAAATTCTCAATGTCATAATCTTCGCCACCTCTTCTATGTTCTAAAGTCTTAAAGTCTTTCATTGAAATACCCATTATTGACATTAAGAATTTCTTTTTATCTACGCGGACTAAGTCTTCTCTGAGTTCTATTACTTTTTGATAAAAGCTTTCATATTTTGGGTTTATTATAAAGTATTCTGTGAACAAAGCTTCATAATTATTTATTCCTGGTGTTTTTATTAAATTCAAAAACTTTCGTAAATCGAAGCGATCAATGTGTTCTCCGTTTTCTAAAATCAATTCAGGTTCAGATATATCTATCCCTAAACATATTTCCTTTTTTCGTGGTACATATATTGCTCTGGAGTCTACATCTGAATCCTTGGAAAACAATTCATTTATATAATTTTGAGAACCTTGCAAGAAAATGCCAAAAATATTTCCAGTTATATCTTTTTGTGCAAATTCATAATGTTCTCTTAATCTATCCATTATTGATTCTTTATTCATATAATTCATTATTGATCTCCTTCAAATCTTTCTAAAACTTTGCATCTGGTTAACTCGGTTTGCTTGGTTCCGTTATAATTCTTGTGTCCTTTGACAGTCCCCTGTATGACAAACCAATCATCAATCTCTATATAATCATTTTCATAAGCCATTAAAACTGAAGTTTTCCAAGTAAATACATTATCTCTTTTATCTTTCATAATATAAAGTCGTTGATAGCCAAACATTGTTTCAAAAGAGAATATGTTTGTTAAAGTAACTTTTTGTGCAAGTCTTTCTCCAATTTCTCCAATATAATTTGATAATTCTTTTTCTCTTTGCAATGCTTTTTCTTTTTCTTCCCATTCAAGATGTTTTTTGTATGCCAAGTAAGCATATGCAATCAATCCAGAATTTTTACAATATTTATTTGATAATGCTCCCTTTATATTTGATAAAAATATGTCGTTAAATTCCCTTTGAGAAAAATATTCAATTATTTCCTTGGCTTTCATAATGTATTCTTCATCGATTTTATCTTCAATTTTGTTCCATGCTGTATCTTTGGTTACCCCTTTTTTATATCCTGATTTTTGAATAATTTCTATTGAATGTGCTAAATAAATTACAGTTTCTTCAAATACAGGATAACTGTGTATCTTATTATAATTTATACTTATGTCTTCAATAATGATGTCTTTCACATTCATGTAATCTTTAATAATATCTATATCTTGAATGCCTGTATAATCCTTCAAACAAGTTAAGCCTACTTGTATCATTTTATCATTTTCTTTCAATAATGCTGTCTTTTTTCTTCTTCTGTTTGTATTACAATGTTCACAATAACCTTTAATTGTCTTATATTTTTTATCAATTTCAATATTTTCATTGATTAAGTGAATTAAGTTAGCATATGAATTTTCGGCAATTCCGTGTTCCAAGATTGCTACAACTTCATAATTTCCTAATTTTATATCATTCATTTGAAATTTATATTCTATCACTTCGGCTGGCACGCTATCTTTTATTATTGGATTGGTTGGGTCAGAATAATCTATAACTTGAACATTTTCTACAGTTTCCCCAATAATTTCAAATTCATAATGAATATTGTACTTAGAAGCCTTTTTAATAATTCGATTAATTTTTCTTTCTAACTTTGCAAAGTCTGATTTTAAACATTTATACATTCTTACCCCTCCTTATAGTTTATGTAATTTTCGCTTTTTAGTTTTTTGCAAGTTTCCAAACGATGAATTTTTAATTTCATTGGTGCAAATTTTTTCAATTGGTAGTGTGTTATTTTCAATTTCATTCAAGGCATTATCAATTTCACCAAGTGATAGATTTTCAATGTTTTTCATTTTTATTTATAATCCCCCGATTTATTCATTTGTTTTTGTTTGTATATACATTATAACATCAATTGATTACATTTGTCAACAGTTTATTTGAAAATAGTCTATTTATTTGCAAAATAAAAAACACTATATATATAGTGTTTTTATGAAGTCTTGCGCCTTATATCTATTACTTTATATTTAGAACTTTTTCATCATAATCAATAATATCATTCCTTTTACAATTCGGAGCTTTCTCGCTCTCCTCAGATTTTAATCTTTTAGGTATAATGTATCATAATCGCAAGAATCTGCACTTTCGTCAATATTTGATGAAAAATCGGCTGCTGTAATATGGATGGCTATTGACTTACAGACACCAATTCTAGAGTCCAGTTCTTAGTAGTTATAATATTGCATAATTTAATATTTTTTTATCTTTAATTTTCTTTGCTTATCTTTTGGTTTTTCACTTTCTTTATTCATTATTTCTTTTAATTCTTTAGTAGTTAATGTTAATGGCCCTTCTACAGAATTGTCTGGGTTGGCTATATAAACAACCCAATAATGTTCTTCTCCTGCGATGAATTTTTCTGATTTTTTATCTTTGTCTTTAGATATGTGCATCAGATAATGCTTTTGAACTTCAGGTTCATATTTATAAGTAACCTTTGTAGGTTTGCCATAATTATCTAAAGCAATATCTCCTATTTCAATATCTTTCAATAATTTATATCCTTGAGAGGTCCTTATTTTAGTATTTTCAGAAAGAGCCTTAGCACCTGTTGGGGACAAAAGCTCACCAGCCTCGTCAATCATAACCATTAAGGCTTGTAAAGGTTCTGGCAAATCCTCGAAGTCATTGACTCCAGTTTCTTCCATTCGCTCATATCTTTTCATCATCACTGCTTGAGCAAATCTAAGGAATTCTACGGCTGTTTCTAAGTCAGTCGCAACCTTTACTCCAAATTTTTTGAATCTTGTAAGCTCAACTCGTTTTAAGTCAATTCCTAGGATTACCCAGTTCTCTGGTCGCAAAAGACAACTAATAATTATATTTTGTTGTGCAACGCTATTATGTGTCAATAATTCTGTATCTTCACCTATTGCAAATAATTTATCTGGAGAATCCACAGATATACAATTAGATTCTATTGGCTCTATTTCTTTAATATTTTTAATTCGCAAATTAAATCCCCTCCTTCCAACAAATATCATTATTATTATACCAAATGATATAATGAGATATATTTACACTTGATACAGTAGACGCTCTTATAGACCATATAAAGAATAATGAAAAAGAAAATAATTGAGCCAATTTATTCATATAAAGCCCTTACTAGGAAAAATCATAATATTGGAAAAAGTTATGTTAAAATAGATATAACTAATCAAACTGTGTATGTATATTCCAAAAGGGAACTAAAGATCACTACACCAACTGTAACAGAAAATGTTTCTAAAGGTCATGATACACCTAAAGGTAGTTATTTTTCTGACCAAAAGTATATAAAACTAATGGTTCCTATGGATGGATATATTTTACTACCACCAATTGCAAAAAATATTTATGATTTAGTATTTCAAGGAATGCCAATTATTGTTTATCAAAAAGGAGGAGTTAAAAATTAAAGGCAAGAACGAACAAATATCAATGGATTCGATGTTGAAAATTTGCAAAGTTTTGGATTGCGACATAGGTGATATTGTAGAAAAGGTAGATACCGACTGATGTCGGCTATGGGGGTTTTTGATACCAACATCGTTAAACATTAAATACAAGTGAGGAGATTAATTGACATGGAAACTACCGTTCATAATACTACTTGCCGAAGCTGTGGAACAATGGCAGATATCGGGCAAACGAAATTAACCAATATGAAAGGAGCAGCGTAATTATGAAAACGATTAAAAATTATTTGATAAATACCCGTAATCTAAATCCAGAAGTAGCCGCTAAAATAGCTCTACCGTTTGAAAACCACGGCGATATTCGTGCCGAGCTTGAAAGCTGGATTGAGCGACAAGAGTACACGCAGGATAACCCGTTGACGATTGAGGGCTATACCGCAGAAATGATTTCTAAACTTGCACCCTTTATGAATGGTGTAGGAGTTTATAATTTTATGATTACACTTAGAGAACGCCCCGAAAACGGCAAGCGTATAATTGCGGAGGGTTTCAAGAGAAAATAGGGATTTCCATTTTGACGAAGGCGAGGTGAGCGGAATGGATGAAGCGGCGATTTTTCGAGCGATGATGGTGCTGATTTAGATGGCGACATTGATTTGGGCGGCGGTACAGAAAGCAGATAGGAGATTTGATTATGGAATGGAAATATGTAAAAGAACTTAAGTCGGTCAATTTGATTGATGATTATGAGTGCTTAGTAAAATATGTATTTTGTGATTCTTTTAGAAACTGTGTTATTGCCAATAACGGTGGCAGACCGAGTAAAAAGGCTTTTGATACAGACAAGGTTAAAGAGCGTGAATTGAAATCTTTTCTTTCCTTCAATAAAGAAGATCGAGAAACAGTATGGAAGATCTTTGATTGGAATAAAGATGAATTGACAAATAAGTATGTTCCGTTTGCAATTGATAACTACGGAAATTTGATTTGTTTTGATGCAAACAACGATAAGATTGTTTTCGTTAATCACGAAGATATGTCAGTTGAGATTATTGCCGATAACTTTATTGACTTTATGAACGGATTATATGAATGATAAGGAGGTAGTTCCTCGTGTTTGGTACACCAGAAAACAATAATACTGAATTGTCCTCTCAACTTGAGCGACCGGACAATATAGATGAGGTGAAGAATCGATGAAATATTATAAATTAACTGATGAGCTTAACTTAAACGAAGTAGTAAAAGACGATAATGGTAAAAGATATACTTATCGTTTTGGTGCAGAAGAATGGGTTCGTAGTGGAATAATGGTGCGTTATATGTGGCCCGATGATAGCAAGTTCGACCAATACATTATTATATCAGAAGAAAAGGCTTTGCAATTACTTGACGAACAAAGAAATAAATTAGATCAACTTCTTGAACTTGCCATCGAAGTCGCTACCCAAGCTCACAAAGGACAACTTGATAAAGGCGGAAATCCGTATATTTTACATCCTCAAGCGGTAGCTGCTGCTCTTGATAGCACCGAAAACAAAATTGTAGCGTATTTGCATGATGTTGTTGAGGATACTGAAATTACATTAGAAGATCTTAAAGAAATGGGATTTACCTATAGAATTGTAAACTCCATTAGAATTCTTACTAAGTCTAAAGACATTTCTTATGAGGATTATTTGAAATCAGTAAAGAAAGATAGCAATGCTTGGCACGTTAAAATGGCAGATATTAAGCACAATATGGATATTTCTCGAATTCCCGAACCCACTGCAAAAGATTTCGCAAGAATAGAAAAGTACAAAAAGGCACTTGCGTTTTTAGAAAGTTAATTTTGGTGATATAGATGGTGATAGAGAAGGAGAAACCACCGATACGCCGACTGACGATGTGGTTGACGAAGTTGCGAAAACTGCCAAAACAAGAATTATTGATAATATTCTTTTAAGATATTATTTTCATATTGTCTTAATCGTTACAACCACAGCGATAGCTAAGATAATCGTAACTACCAGATAATTTGCAAATGTTGGTTTGATAAAAGAATCACTTGGATTTTCGTTGTTATAAGCCACCTTTAACTTCTGCCCCGTATGGTACGACGAAGATCGATTGCGGCTTTTTACTGTGTAGGGTTCTCCGTTAACTTCGTATTCCACATAAGCATAAAAAGTAGGCTTTTTTTCACCGGTATCGTATTTGTGTTCAATTGAAACAACTACGCCAGTTGTTGTTTTCTGGTTTTTGACTTTTGTGAACATTCCTGTCAATGCGGCAGCAAAAATTGCTACAGCAAGTATTGCTAATCCCGGCATACGCTGCTCCTCCAAATAAATAATTAGTCTTTGCTAATCACTTTAAAATTGCTTCTCTCAGCTCCATTCTTCACTGCTTTAGCATATTCGTCAATTTTGTATTTAATATCACTTATTTGGTGCCCACTAGAAGATTTCAATTACTAACCTCTGCCTATAAAACAAGGAGATCAAAAAGGGAGATGTAATTGCAAAAGTAGGAAGTACTGGAACAGGACCTCATATTCATTATGAAGTTAGATTAAACAATAAATATACTAACCCTTGGAATTACTTAAAATAAAAAGAACCTTTAATTAGGTTCTTTTTATTTGCAATATATTATTTTCAACATATTTTATTTGAGATTCTCTTTTGTTTTTATGGCCACTTATTACTAACAATGCTAATTCATTTAATACATCTCCTAATTGCTTCCCTTTTATTCCTATATCCATTAAGTCTTTAGGTTTTATATCTAAATCCTTGTGCGAAAGTATGGGGGCACCCTTTAAATAATCTTCAGTAATTTTTTTTATCTTATCATATTTATACAATTCATTCTTGTAATTAAGATCTTTACTCAAATCATCTGCCTTTTTGAAATCAATCATGTCATTAAATCTTTTTGGACCAAGTTCATATATTGCTTTTTTAATTTTATAAGGTTTAGTAGACAATTCAAAGTCATGATCTCCGATAATGTTTAATACTCTTTCTCTTGTTTTATTGTCATATTTAAGATTGAGAAGTGCTCGGTCTGCTATTTTTACACTCTCTTCCGCGTGGCCCAAGAAACTAGCGTATTGTTTATCATCATCATATATAAACGTATTAGGCTTGCCAGCGTCGTGGAAAACTGCAGCTAAGCGGTGTGCTAGGTCATCTTTAGCATTATCAACAACTATTGTGCTATGTTTCCAAACATCGTATAAATGATGAGGATTTTTTTGGTCAAAACCAATCATAGGTTTTATCTCGGGCACGATTTCTGAAATTACTGAAGAATATTTATTTAATATGTCTCCTGCCTTTTGACCTAAAAGTAAACCGTTTAATTCATTTTGCAATCTTTCTGCACTTATGTTTTTTAATAAATGCTTATTATCAAAGATAGCCTTTTCAGTATTTGCCTCAATATTAAATCCTAGTTTTGAAGCAAATCTTAGTCCTCTCATTATTCTCAAAGGATCTTCCTGGAATCTTTCATTAGGATCTCCTACTGCCCTTATTAATTTATGCTCAATATCTTTCGCTCCATTTACTAAGTCAAGCAATCCATTTTCATCATAAGCTAAGGCATTTATTGTGAAATCTCTTCTTTTTATATCTTCTTCTATGCTTGTAGTAAAGCTTACGCTATCAGGCCTTCTGCTATCTGAGTATTCGCCATCATGTCTAAATGTTGTAATCTCAATAGGCTCATTATCAATTACTATTGCTACTGTGCCGTGTTCAATGCCTATAGGAATAACCTGGTATTCATCAAAGGTTGCAATTACTTCGTCAGGAGTTGCAGAGGTTGCTATATCTATGTCATTCGTAGGAATATTTAATAAGGTATCTCGCAAGCTTCCGCCTACTATATAGGCATCATAATTAAAGCTTTTTAATTTACTCAATATATTTAGATATTTATTTTCAAACATAAATTTATCAAATGGGAGTAAGCCATAGGTTTCTTCGTTTAAATTATTCACATATGCTTCAGCCTCATTCATAGTATAGAAATGCTGACCAAAGGGGCATTTCCCCTTGGTCGCCTTGCAAATCATTGGTTTGCCTTCATTATTTATATGGAATTTTGACATTTTAATCCTCTTCTACTTCCCAATAATCACATTCACCTAAATTTCCGCCTTCGAGGATTTCGAATAACACGGTTTCTATTTCATCTTCATCGTACCCATATCTCATATAAACATAAACGATGGCTTTATTTCCCTTCACTTCAATAATGTCAAATTTATCTTCTTTGATAACTTTTAATAAATATTCTTCAACCTTTTCTTTTGAGACATCATCCTTAAAAATAAATTCCACTTCGCAAATTACTTTATCCATCCATATCCTCTCCTTGTAAAATTATTTTTCTTTTTAACCTTTTGCGGCTCGTTAATCTTTTTCCAAGTGTCATACTCTTGGTAATTTTTATCAACTTTATCGAGCATTGACTGTGTTGGAATATCGTCAGCCATAAGCATTACGGTTTCTATTCGTGTTCTTTGGCCAACAATAGTTGTTATATTCGTTCCATTTTCACCATATATATTTATTCTACCATTATCAAACATTTCCATAATTTGAACTTCGTAATAACCTTTGGCAGCTACATAATGATAAACTTCATAATAACCCATAAGTTCGCCATCATCAAGTTCTTTTTCTATGAATTCGACCCTTCTTTTTCTTTTATTATTCACATGGTCAGATTTCTTTGTTATCTCAAAGTTATCTAATCTCTTAGAATATTTGCAGCGATGAATATATCCTATGCGATTTTTAGCAAGTTTTTTTAATCTATAATCTTTGTAATGAAAGTAAAAGTTGCTTTTACAATCTATTTTGCTACCAAATTTTTCCTTTAAAGGAATCGCAGAGTCAAAATTTGGTAGCAAAGGATTTTTTGCCTCTAGCATCTTTTGGCTATGTCTTTGGGCCTCCTCCTTAGTGTCAAAATGGTTTTCAGTACCATTTCCACCACCATAAGGGCAATTGCCTTTTTTAGCCCTACATATGCCCACTTCACCATTATTGTTTACATGATATTTCAATTTTACCATCCCTCCTTATTATACTACTATAAATTGAAATATCACTTTATCTGAAAAAACTGCATTATTTACAATGAAAAATAACTTTGTCAATACCTTTTTCAAATTAGTATAATAACCTTACAAAGGAGGTAGCTTATGACCAAAAATAAAGGAAATTACACAATTGAAGAATTAAACAAATTTGCAAAAGAAAGATTGAAGGAAAGAGGAGTCGAAATCAAAGACATAGCTGAAGTTACATTATTAATACAAAAACCTTATGATAAAAATTTGACTTTAGATATGTGCATAGAGACTATAGAGTCTGTATTGAGAAAAAGAGAGGCATTGTACGCTGTTCTTACAGGCATAGAATTAGATAAGTTGGCTGAAGAAGGGAAACTTAGTGAGCCTTTATTAAGTATCGTGAGAAATGATTATAAGTTATATGGTGTTGATGAAATCATACCTTTATCAATTATAAATCTGTATGGCTCAATAGGTATGGCCAACTTTGGCTACTTAGATAAAGTAAAACCTTGTATCATTGGTGATTTAGATAATACAAAAGGTACAGTTAATACTTTCTTGGACGATTTAATCGCAGGAATAGCGGCAGCTGGAGCATCTAGGTTAGCTCACAAACAAGAAAAATAAACATTGACTTTTAATCACATATATATTATAATATATGTAGGATATGATAATATACGTAGGAGGGATAATTATGATAAAATGTGAAAGATGCCTTAAGGAAACCACAGTCACCACGATGTCTTACTTGAATACGGAAATGATTTGTCTTGAATGTGATTTAAAAGAAAAGGATCATCCTCAGTATAAGGAAGCCAAAGAGGCAGAGCTTGCTGAAGTTCGCAAAGGCAATTACAATTACAAAGGTTTATTAGGATAAAAAAAAAGCACCCTATGGGTGCTTTTTGATTATTTAACGTAAGCGTCTAGCAATTCTCCAATTTTTGTAATAAATGAAGTGTCTAATTGTAATATATCCATTACTCTAAATGAAATTCCATCTTCCCCAAATCCCTCTAAACGAACATTGGCATTTATAAAGGGATTAGTTGCAATAGCCTTATTTGCATTTCGTAATCTTTCAGCGCCTTCATAAGCTACAACTTCATCAGTAGAAGGGTCGTATATTTGTACTAAGTTAGCATCGCTTTCTGTGAAAACAAATTTTACATCTTCAGGATAATTTTCACTTAAGATATTTTGCGCGATTCGTTTTAAGGTTGCAACGAAAGATATGTGAGGAAATAAAACTTCAAATTCATCAGATATAACTTCCTCTTTTGTTTTGACTATAAACTGTCTTGCCACTAGAGTTACATTTTTATATACTTCTACCACTTCTTTAGCTATTGAATCAATCTTGTCATTATTTTTGTTAATTAGATTATTGTTGTAAATAGCTATAAAGTTATCTGTACTTCTAAATAATACATTTTTAGACATTTTTTCTTCAAAAATGCGTGCTTCTTCTTCATTTACTGGTATAAAATCCATAATCATTCTCCTTTACATTTAATTATAATTGAATATCGCTTTTACTCTACTTTTTCTATATCAATTTTTATTTTAAAATTATCTCCTTCTACAAGCTTATCACAATAAAGCTTTTCACTTATTATATCATTTGGAGCTACTGACACAATTCCACTTTCGCAATCAATCTTTTTGTTTTTGAAACCTGATTTTGCAGTTACCTTAGCATTCATAAAAAAACTTTTTGATTCATCTCCTTTATTAGTAATATTGAAGACTAAGTCTTCTTCGTCAAACCAAAAATTATCAAGTTCAAATGTAATTCCATCCAATTTAAATGAAGTTTTTAATTCATCAATTGGAGATACACTTGAGCTTCCATTAAGTTTTTTAATAGTAAAAAATACTAAACCTATAAAAATAATTATAATTATTGCATATGTTAAAATGCTCATTATTTTTTTACTATTGATTTTTTTATTAAAGCCAGGTTTTTTAATTTTCGTTTTCTTTTCTTTCGGAAGCTTAGTTTTCTTTGAATCTTTTTTCTTGAATTTATCTTTTAACTTTTTGAAAAATTCTTTTATTTTCTCTTCGTCAAATTCATTCTTATTTTGACTGCTTAAATCTATTTCTTTATCTAATTCTGCTTCATCAAAGTCATCTTCGAGTTCTTCAAAGTTCACTTGAGGTAAAAAGCTGAATTCTTCGATGTCATCTATTTCTTCATCTTCAAACTCTAGCTCTTCTTCAGCCTCATCTTCGAGCTCCTCAAATTCCTCCATCATTTCATCCACAGATTTGGGTTTTATATGTTTTGGTTCTTCTTCGCTTTCTAATTCATCTTCTAAATCTTCAATTGATTTATTCTTAACATTTATATTATCTTCAATATTTGTAGGCCTTTCTTTTCCGAATTCTTTATCATTTTGCTCACTAATAGATTTATTTTTATAATTTAATTCAATGTCGTTTATATTTAATTCAATCTTATCTCTTTTTTTGTCATCTTTTATTCCCATTGGTATATCTTCAAACATAGGTTCGGGTTCTTTGAATTCTATTTTCAAAGGCAAGTCATCAAACATCTTGCTAGTTTCTATTTTTTCTTCCTTTTGCCCAATGGGTATGTCTGCAAACTCGTAATTTTCACCATCTGCCTCATCTTTTAGCATATTATCAAACTCTATAAGGCTGGGTAACTTGAGATCTTTAGGTAGACCCTGGTTAGCCGGTGGCATCTCAGGGTCTTTATCTAAGCTAGGAAGATTAAGTGCAGATATTTTATTTTCTTCTTCATCAGGGAGTTTAGGTAATTTCATTATATTCCCTCCGTCACTATATTCTCCTTGCCAATTGCATTTTCTACATCCATTATAAAGTCTAATGATAGCTTAATCCTTGTTGGCAAGATCTTAAATTCTTGTTTATTCGTATTTATTCTTACATAAGTACCTTTATTATCCTTATACTTTTCTAGCACCTTTGTTAATTTGTTTAACATTATAGTATCAGTTACATTAACTTCATAAGGCAAACTTCCATCAGGTGCTGTTTTTAATTTTTTAATATCAACAACGGAGGCTTTTATGTTATCTCCCCAATCCCTAGATTTCATCTTGAACATATATGGCTCATTCAATTCAATAGGCTTCATAGCAATTATATTATCATCATTTATAATTTCCTTAAGTTTCTCTGACCGTTTAGTTTTCTTTAATTCAATACCTCTTTCCTTTGCATTGGCTATTCTTTCTATTTCTTCATATTTTTCTATAGCATCGACAATGTTTTTAGGCAAATATGTTGCTACAGTATCAGTTCCATCATCTATCATTATTGCAATAGATTTCTTGCCAGTCTTGTTAGTTTTAGCCTTTAGTTGAGTGATTGTGCCTAATATATTAAATTCTTCTTTTGAACTTTCATATAAAGCTTTAGATAGTGTTATTGGTTTATACATTTTAGCAATGTGTCCTAATTTCGCTATTGGGTGTCCTGATACAAACATATCAAGCATTTCTGCTTCTTTTTTAATTCGCTCATTGTACTCAAAATCTTCTCCTTCAACCTCAATTGCTTCTGTAACCCCTTGTATTCCTCCACCCATCATATCAAACAAGCTTGCACCTTTACTTGAAGATTTTACACCTGAATCAATTATTATTTTGGCCTTTTCAGACACTAGCTTTCTAGATGCACCAAGTGAATCAAATGCGCCTGCTAATGCTAAATTTGATAATGGGGCAGCAGTTATGCCATGCGTTTGGGAAATTCTTTTTACAAAATCAGCCACGGATTTATAATTGCCATTTTTATTTCTTTCATCAACAATAGCCTGTGCTAATTCATTATTTATTCCTCTTACACCACTAAATCCATAAACTATGTCGTATTTATTATTTGGATTGGCACCTGTAGATGCCATTTGTACTTGAGAATTGTTTATATCAACTGGCCCCACTCTTAATTTCATTCTTGTAGCTTCTTGAATGTAAGCCTTGACTTTCTCAGGCACACCAAAGCCTTGTTGAATTACAGCAGCCATAAATTCGCTGGGGTAATGCGTTTTCAAATATATAGCTTGATAAATGTTGATTGCATAAGAAACAGAATGCGACTTATTAAATCCGTACGAAGCGAACCCTTCCATAGTTTCCCATACTTTTTCAGCTAATTTTCTAGTTGACCCATTGTCAATAGCACCTTCTATAAACTTAGGCTTTAATGACATCATTAAGTCGATTTTCTTTTTACCCATCGCTTTTCTTAGAACATCAGATTCATAAGGTGTCATTCCTGCATATTTAGTAGCAATCTGCATCAATGATTCTTGGAAGACTAAGACACCAGCAGTATCTGATAATATTTCCTCAATGACAGTCCCTTTGAATTTCTCATCAATTGAAATTATCTCTTTTGCTCCATTCTTTCTATCAGCCCATTCTAAATGAGAATTCATTGACATTGGCCCAGGTCTATACAATGCAGTAATTGTAGCAATATCCATAAAGTTAGTTGGCTTTGCTCTTCTTAATAATTCACGAACACCAGGACTTCCTAGCTGAAATATTCCCACAGTATTTCCTTCTTGTAAGTTTTTATAAGTTTCAGGATCATTCATTTCGCCTTGGATTAATTTTCTCAAATTTGGTATTTTTCTTATTTCAGCTTCACTTTGAGCGGATTCGTTAGCTAACTTTATATTTTCTAAAGTTTGTTGAATAGTATCAATCAATTCTAACCCTAACATATCCATCTTAATCAATCCTAAGGCTTCTAATTCGGGATATTCCCATTGAGTGATAACTTTGCCATCTGATTGTCTGACCTGTGTTGGAATAACTCCTGCCAAAGGCTTACTTGAAATAATAACTCCGCAAGGATGTACACCCGTCTCACTTATTCTTCCATCTAATTGGGCAGCTACTTCTACAACTTCATCAAATATGGAGCTTTCGGTCGCTCTCCTGAAGTCTGCGCCTTCATTATATCTTGGTGAACTCGGGTCTATTATTTCTTTTAAGGATGCTTCAGCTCCTTGTTGTCCTGGAATATAATTTGAGGCTTTGTTAGCAACTGCAAAGGGTACTCTATAAATAGTACTCATCGCCTTAAATGCTCTTTTTGCCTTAAAAGTACCAAATGTTATAATATTCGCAACATTTTCTTCTCCATATTTATCAACACAATATTGAACAACCTTTTCTCTTCCTGCAGTATGAAAGTCTGTGTCAATATCTGGGGCTGACCCTGGAATCTTAACATAAACATCTTTAATTACTAAATTTTTATCTTTATAATTAACTACATCTCCAGGATATAACTCATGAACATACACAACCTTAGAGCTCTCTCCCGAGCTAACGCACTTCTTCGAAGAAACTGCGGCCTCTTCTACTTCACCTGATACATACTCAATTTGATAAAGAGAACCTCTCCCTGGCGATAAGAAACGCTCAAAAAGTAGATTAAATCTTATTGGGTCAGTATTTGAAATGTCTAATACATAAGCTATTTCAGAACCCCCGATCGACCCTCTTCCTGCACCGACGCCAATGTTATTTTTATGTGCATAATCAATGTAATCATGAACTACTAAGAAGTATGAAATAAAATCATTACTGTGTATAACTTCAAATTCTTCTTGTATTCTTCGCACACTTTCTTCTTGGATTTCTTTCGGTTCATGCCCTCTTTTATTCACAAAACCTTCATAAATTAACTTTTGTAAATAAGTGGCGTCTGTATAACCTTCTGGTATATCAATCTCTGGCCTTAAATGAGAATCGTATTTTAATTTTATGCCTTCACATTTCCTAGTTAACTTTTCAGTGTTAGCTAGGATTTCTTCGGCTATTTCTTCCGGATACAGTTCTTTCATTTCATCATATGTTTTAATGTAATATTCATCAGTTGAAAATGCAAACCTGGTTCCCCCCTTGTAATAAGGAAGCTCATCCATAAATGATTTAGTAGATAACGCTAAAATTCTTTCATGAGGCACAGCGTCTTCTTTTTTAGCATAATGACTGTCGTTAGTTGCTATCATAGGTATATCTAAGTCTCTAGATAATTTATATAACTTGGGTAAAAGTATTCTTTCCAAATCATCATCTGGCATTTTGTGATTCATCATTTCAACATACATATTTTCACCAAATATACTTTTTAATCTATTGGCATATTCATAAGCTTTGTCATCTTGACCTAATAAAAATCTCTTATTGATTTCTGAACCTGGGCAACCTGTGGTCACTATCAAACCTTCAGAATATTTAGCTAACATATTAGTATCTATTCTTGGTTTAAAATAAAAATGTCTAGGCTCCCAAGATATCGAAGTTAACTTGAATAAATTTTCTAATCCTTTATTATTATATGCAAATACTGTTAAATGTGTATATGCTCCCTTTGATAAATCATATTTAGAATTACCATTATAATAAATTGGTTTTTGAACCTTTGCACCCTCGGGATTTTCAGGTGCAAGATAAAATTCTATTCCAGGAACAGGAATTATGCCAGCCTTATTACACTCAGTTATTAGCTTATATAAACCTGAAGCATTCCCATGGTCAGCTAAGCCTAACCCGATCATTCCCAACTCTTTTGCCTTTTTCACATATTCTTTTACAGTTGCATAACCATCTAATCCACTATAGTCTGTATGATTGTGCAAAGCTACATAGTTTTTACTCATATGATTAAACCTCCTATTGCATTATACTTTTCCACCCTTATAATATTCACCTTGTTCTATATCTTTATTGAATTTTTCTAAAACATCAATGATTCTATCTTCACTTTGTGCTTCCATATATAAATAAGGAATTACCACGGCTTTATTTATTTTAATCTCCCCAAGATCGTATATATTATTGTCATTAGAAGTCGATATAAATACGGCGAGCAATTTTTCATCATAAGCTTTCATTACTTCTGAGTAAATCCAAGGATACGCATTTGTTGGCACTGTTAATTTCCATTCACTTTTTTGTACATCCAATTGATTTTTAATGTAATAAAACTTAAATTTGTCTCTCATTTCTTCATGGATTATAATAGGCTCATTTATCTTTGTTTTTTTAGAATTATTTACCCATAGTCTCCAAAGTAAAATAAATATGACAACAAAGTTTAACCCGATAATCTCAGCTATCCAGAAACCTAAGTCATTGAACACAACTATTAATTTCACTACAATTAACATAGCAAGCATAATAGAACCCCAAAGTATTCTACTTCTTAATTCATAATTCCTTTGTTTACTATATGTTTGTGCTAAAAATATAGTAAACATAGCCCAAGATAAAAAGAATGGTTGGATTACTAAACCATATATACTTATAATAACCTGAGTATATAATGAAATTAAATACAGATTTATTGCAAATCCAATAACATTTTTTATTACTATAGAACCATAATGAATTTGAGAAGCTATCAAAAATAACGCTGTACTTGCAAGTATTAATTCAAGTACACTTAGCACTCCTGTAAATCTTAAATAAATTAAAATGATAGCAGACATCGAGGCTGCTATCATATATGGAATTGGCACATCTAATATCTTTAATAATCTTTTCATCAGAAAGCCTCCTTTTTCATATTATACTAATAATGTGTTTTTATATTTCCAGTTAATGATAATCTAAAGGCCTTCATATCTGTCTTTCTTATTCTTTTATTTAGATTATTTTTGTAATCTTTGTATTCTATAGGCAAAACATATCCTCCAATTCTCACAAAATCACCCGCCTTAGTGATTTTTTCTTCCTTAATGCTTTTAAGAGTAAAAGATTCAGAATTTGAAGATTTACCTGATTTGAAGTATTCTTTGCTTAATACTTTATTAAACCTATACAAATCTTTTTTGTCAATGCTTTGTTGTTGTAAATTAGCACGCAAGTTAACTGAAGCCTCTATATTTTTATCTTTTAATTCTTTAACAACTTCATCAATATTTCTTGTTAAATCAATTTTATTTATAGTATCCCCATCATTAGTTGTATAGATAAAAGATGTAGCACCTTTCTTTTTATATTCCTCAACAAAATAAAGTAATGGATAATTTATATTATTTTCTTCTGAACCAAAGTCTAATTTTAGATTTATTCCATCAGCATCTTGTATTTTAATGTCTTTTAAGGCTTTAGCAATATAGGTACTTTGTTGACTGAGAGTCTCTTCTGTAATCCTGCCCTCCTTATCAACATCTAATGAAATTAAGGGCAATTGGGCCCCACTCCCTAATCTTTTGACTTCAATAATATCTACTACTTCGTCTGCTTTTATTATTGCAGCGTCTAAGACATTTGGGCCACCTGATTGAACTAATATGCTTTCAGAATCTTCATTGTAATAAACTACTCTTGATAATAAAGTTTCATCTTTTATTGAAATACCCATTTTTTCATAATAAGCTTTAAGGCCTTCTGTGGATCTTTTTACATAAACATCAGCATCTATGGCTCCCTTTTTCTTTCCCATAGAAATATTTATGATTAAACCATTTCTATCAGTTATTGCTACCTTGTCTAATCCCATTTCTTGTGCTAATGAGACAGATGCAAAGCATTCATAATCAAATCCATTAGATTTAATTCCAGATATTCTTTGTATTAAATCAGCAAAATCTTTTCTTTCTTTTATCCTAGGATTCTCATTAGAAGGCAATAATCCAAATTCATTTTCTAAAGATTTCTCTGCGAAAAATAAAGCTTCTTTTTCAGTGTCAAAATGTTTACCTAATGGACAAGATTGTTTAGTTGCCTTACAAATAGTCGGTTCGCCTTTTGAGTTAATATGATATTTCATTCGTAACCTCCTTTTTCTTATAAATATCATTTAAAAGGGATTGATTACTAAAAAAATCAATCCCTTTTCACTATTACTTTGTATATTTATCTGCAATACAAGAGGCAGCTAAGCTATCTGGTTTTATTTTAGCTGATATTTGGCCACCAAACTCGGCAGTAATCCAACCTAGGGCAGCCGCAATAGAATCCTTAGATTTTCCATTGTTACCAAAGTCGCAGTGAATTTCAAGCCCAACATTATAATCTAATATATCTGATTCACCATTGATGAATTTATTTTCTATTGTTTCTATTATCTTATGGCCTATATTGATAGAAATCTCAGCTTCTTTTAGCATTCTTTGTTGTAAAACCATTATTCTAGGAACTATATTTTTCGAGTAAAAATATGAGCCACCTTTTCCTTTTTCTATTACTATTATAGCACTACATATCCTTGTTATATTTCCTTTGTTTTGGGAGTCTGTCCCTATAGCCACTGTCCACTCAGAATCTGGTCGATTACGAATTTTATGCAATATTATATCTATCATTCTATCTATGTTACAAACTCCAAATGTTGGACTTCTAAATTTCATCACATTCCCTTCTTTCTTGTATAAATTCTGTTGATTTTAATTATCCTAGAGGGAATTGTTCCAGTGTATATATATAAATACACTCATGAATTACCTCTTTGAAAAATGGTACCCCGTGCAAGATTTGAACTCGCAACCTCCTGGTTCGAAGCCAGCTGCTCTATCCAATTGAGCTAACGGGGCTCAAATATGTTTCTTATCCTCTATATTAAGTTTATAGGGGTTTTAATATTTCAATACATAAACTATCCAAAGCGCCTTAAAAGCTTGTTAAAGCTGGCTCTATGCACTCTGCTCTTGAAATATGATTATTGTTATGGGAATTGGTCACTCAATAAGCCAGATTCTGTTATGACAATCATCTATCTATAGCTTTCGCTATTTGATTTCAACTTGAGTTCGTCTCAATCAATGCCCCTACCATTATTTGGGTTGCTCGCTTATGGGGTTTACCCGTTCCACCATTTAAGTTTCCTTAAATGCTCGTCTCTGTGGCACCTTAGGGCTAGTAAACTTAGTATTCACCTTAGATTACCTAGCCGCCGTTGTGGGTTTCCCATGTACCCACACCTAAACTTATTAAGCTTAGCATAATTGTTACAATCATCATAGTTGATAAGACTATGAATTTCTCAGATTGTGCGAGTCTGGACTTTCCTCTAACTTTTTCAAGTCAGCGATTGTCTTTCGTGACCTTGTAGTATGTATTATACTATATTTTTTATTTTCTCGTCATTGACGATCTTGTCGTTTCGATGCTTGTAATTGCCGTCTTGATATTATTCCAAGATTGCAATAGCTGTAATACAAAATGTCAAGTATTTGTAGGATTTATTGTATTTTAAGTCTGACATATGTAGTCAATTCGTCTTATGACTAAAATCACGAGTGTTCTTGACTAATTCATAAAAAATCCCATTAAATAATGGGATTTTGAACCAGCATTTTTATTTATACAGGTTTGAGGTCTCGAGCCCTCCTGGTTCACTGCCAAAACATAATGGGCTAACCTATACTTCCATTTTTGAATCTCATTTAACTAATGCTCAGTCAAATTGTTTTGGTTTCAACAGAGAATTAGCTATTTCTGATTAGGAAACAATGTGTGGCAAGATTTGAACTTGCTTTATCTGCAGTTTATCCCAACTTTACATCTACACATTAATTTCCACATTAGTCTTTCACCTGTCATAGTAGGGAATGGCCCTACATTTGGCACTCAGGACAGGGCTTGAACCTGCAACTTTCGGATTAGAAATCCGATGCTCTATCCAATTGAGCTACCTGAGTATATTTAACAAAAGTCATCTTTAGCAAATTTATGAACTTCTTTCAAAGATAATTGACTTAATGCTTTTTCAGTCTTTAAGCAAAGCTGATTATCATATGGAGATTTTCTTATCAATTCAATAATATCATCAATGTTTATATTTATTAAATTGACTTTGTGTACCATGGTAAACAGTTATTTTCATAATGTCCTTCTTATTGGTAGCTCTGAAGGGAATCGAACCCTTACTTTTCGGATATGAGCCGAAAATTTCATCCAATGAAACAGAGCTTTAATTTTTATCTTTATGAACAATGAATCATTTACATTTGCTTCAATAGAAACAATGTCATTTGGTACACTCACAGTTTTTTAAGACTTACTCTTGACATCAGTGGACCATAATTCCCTTATCTCTTTTCATAAACTTGATATCTAGCTTACTAGTCAGCCTTCAGGGGATTTCCCTATCTGATTGTGTATATACATATTATACTATAACTTTTTTCGCTTGTCAAGGCTTTTTATAAAAAAACAATTTTTTAGCCAAGTGTAGAACAAGGACGGTTTGGTAAATTGTAAACCATTCAACTCCGTTTGCCCACATCTTCCTTGGAAGCAGGACTCTAAATAATCCCTAACTGCAATTTATTATCAGATTTTTTATACTGAATAAAGTTGACAGGTTTGGACATTTAGTGTCTGTAGTTTAGAGACTTCGACAAATACGGTCAATAACTTTATTGAAACCTTGATAAAAATTTTGTATAATTTTGGCTGGCAGGGCAGGCTTCGAACCTGCAAACTTCGGCTTCAAAGACCGAGGACTTTACCAATTTGTCTACCTGCCAATGATTGGGTCGGCTAGTTGAACTAGCGCCACCTAAATATACCAAGCTATTATCCTTCATTTAGCTTTTTATAGTATTCTTTCATTAGTTCGGGAGATATGCTATTAGTACAGTGTTCCCAGGGTTTACAACCATTTCGTGCAGACCTCCATGGTTCTTCTTGATGAGCCAATTGCTCTAAGTATTTACCGTCAAAGTGTCCATAACTTTCCCAAACTACTTTAATTGTTTTAATTTTATCTTCACTTAAAATAGGCAATCTTTTTGGTGCTGGTAAGTTATTATACCCGTAATCAGCATACTTTTCATATAATTCTGGAGAAATAGGGCCATGTACCCAAGCCTGAATTTCACTATCGAACATTCGTTCACCTGTAAAAGCTAAATACCACGCTTGGGCATAATAAACTAGCTTCTGCAATTTCAAGTGAGTAATTGAGCTTCCAGCTTCTCTATCTACGATTTTGAGGAAATAGTCTGCCACATCAAACACGGTTGTCTTATTGTTCATGTGATCCCCTCCTAAATATGCGTCTTACAAATACAGATTATGTTCATAATTCATCTGTTACTTAAAGGTATTTATCACCCTTATTATTTACTTTTTTATTGTTATATTTAATTCCCAAAACAACAAAACAGCAACCAATAGGAATAAATACATAATTTTTACCTATCAATGCAGAAATAAAAAATAAAATACCAGATACAAAATAAAGCATTACAGTCAATTTGTTTCTCATAGTTCTACTCACCTCTATAAAACTTTCTAAAAATGGCACCGGATAAGGGAGTCGAACCCCTAGTTCTGGTTTTGGAGACCAGCGTGTTCCCATTACACTAATCCGGTATATTATCTAATATTGCCTTCCTCGAACCCGGACCGATGAAATTCTGCTTAATGGCCAGTTAAGACTTACTCTTGACATCGGCGACCCTGAGTTGTCAAATAGTTTGACCTTGTCCAATATTAGAATGGTGGAGATGGAGAGATTCCAACTCTCGACCTTCCGCTTGCAAGGCGGACGCTCTCGCAACTGAGCTACACCCCCATAGTTGTTTACAATTATATTATATAATAAATCTGTTGCTTTGTCAATCTTTTTCAAATATATTTTGTATTTCTTTTATAGTATTTCTTATTCATCCTTTAATATCAAGGTTAGCCCATCCGCTAAAAAAGGGCTAACCTTGCTTGAAAATAAACTAAGGAGGTAAGATTAAGAATGGTACAAATGGTGGTCTTGGATGGATTTGAACCATCGACTTCACGCTTATCAGGCGTGCGCTCTAACCAAACTGAACTACAAGACCATAATTCAATATATGACAGTTTCCTAGCACACCATGGATAACTAGGAAACTGTATAATATATTGAATTGAACTAAACGATAGGAAATGAATGGCGGAAGGTGCAGGATTCGAACCTGCGGAACTTAAAAGTCCTATGAATTAGCAATCCACTGCCTTCGACCAACTCGGCCAACCTTCCATATATAAAAAACATATAGCCCATGAATTGTTAAAAGAAATAAACAGATAAATCGAGAAATATATATGAACACTTGAGGAAACTCAAATGAATATTATCAAACAAATCATTGGAATTGACTACAAGGGCTATATGTTTTTTCAAAGTTCAAAAGGCTTATGAACATTCAAATACCTATCTAATAGGTAGATCCTGAAAGCTTAGCCTTCAATGAAATTATCAATCTTCTTGATAATTCACAAGCTTATAAGTGGCTGAGATAGCAGGATTCGAACCTGCGACTAATCGGTTAACAGCCGACCGCTCTACCAACTGAGCTATATCTCAATAATTAACATTACCTACCTTGAACTCAGATTGATGATTTACTGTTGATTTACACCAATTACATCAATGGATCAGAATTTTCTTTGTTCATTCAATTGCTTCAGCTTCATCTAATAGAACCAAAGAATATTTCCTAATGTTTTAATGGAGGAAGGTAAGGGATTTGAACCCTTGGAGCTTTTACACCCTCCGATTTTCAAGACCGGTGCAATAAACCTGACTCTGCCAACCTTCCACTTCGCTATGATTTAATTATTTGCCCAATTCTTTCTTTACTACCAGTTATTACATCTGTATATATTTTAAGAAACTTCATAATTTACACTCCTTATGTTTTAATTGGTTGCGGGGGTGGGATTCGAACCCACGTTCTTCAGGTTATGATCCTGATGAGATGACCACTTCTCTACCCCGCTTTGTTGTTATATACTTATTATACTATACATTTACATAGTTGTCAACACTTTTTATAAATTATTTATTTCTTTTTCTATTTCTTTTTCACAATTCCAATTGGGTAACGTTCTGTAAGATGACCAAGGCTTCAAGACTTCTCTTTTTCTGTATGGTTTCCCACCCCAGTTAACCTTTATTTCCTTCCCGGTCTTCTCCTTAAATAATTGTACCAATTCTTTTAATTGAATAAGTCTGCCTGTAGCCACTGCAAACTCTTCATATTCTTCAATATCATAAATGTATTCATACGCTTTAATAAAGGCTTGTGTTATGTCGTCAATATGAACATAGTCTAATTGTTGTTCTCCTGGGGACATATCTAATTCTATGCCTTCATCAGCAAACTTATGCAATAAATTGATTAACTTTGGTCTATCATCATTAGGACCATAAGTGTCAAATAATTTCAAGGTGATAGCTTTAATTTCTCCAATGCTTGTATAATATTTAACTAAATCTTGAAAAGATTGCTTTGTGGCTGCATATAAGTTTAATGGGTTATATTCATCACTTTCAAAATGTTGCCAATAAGTTCCAGTATTTATTAAAAAAGGTGTGCTAGATTGCTTCATAGCCTCTAATATATGCAATCCAAATCTAATATTAGCATTCAGTAAAATATCAACATCACTTACATCGTGTTCATTGATAGCAACAGCGGCTAAATGGAAAACTACACTCGCTTTAACTTTATTGAAGAAACTAATTAAATTTGATAAATTATCGTCATATTCCAATATTTCAATTTTATTTATGACATCAGATAAATAATTGTAATCTGAAGTGGGCCTAGTAACTATTGCAACTTTCCATCCTTCTTTTATCAATTGTTTACATAAATTAGAACCTATATATCCAGTTGCTCCAGTTACTATGGCTTTCTTCATTATTATTCTCCTTTTATAATAGGGCTGAAATACATTCAGCTCCCATTTTTAACTTTTTCAAAAAACTCATCAAATACTTTTTCAATATAATCGACTTGAGGATCGTCAATTTCTGGATATACACCAATAAAGAATGTATTATTCATAATATTATCAGTATTTTTCAAGTCACCTATAATTCTATGATTTTCATTTATATAAGCTGGTTGTTTTGTAATGTTTCCAGCAAATAATAATCTTGTCATAATATTATTGTCTTCCAAATGCTGTGTTAATTCATTTCTTGTAAATCCTGCGTCATCCTTTACTGTTAATGGATAACCGAACCAAGATGGGTCTGATTTCTCAGTTGCCTTTGGCATTATAAAGTATTTCTCATACTTTTTAATCTTTTCATTTATTTTATTGAAGTTTTCTTTTCTTTTTTCAATAAAATATGGTAATTTATCTAATTGTGCAACCCCTATGGCAGCTTGCATATCAGTTACCTTCAAATTGTAACCAATGTGTGAATATATATATTTATGGTCATAACCAAATGGTAAGTCTCCAAATTGTCTCTTAAATCTCATGCCACAAGCATTATTTTGCCCTGGCGCACAATGACAATCTCTTCCCCAATCTCTAAACGATTTTGCAATCTTTGCTAATTTGGGATCGTTTGTTAATACTGCACCACCTTCACCCATTGTCATATGATGAGCGGGATAAAAACTTACAGTTGCAAAGTGTCCAAAATTGCCTACTTGCTTACCATCATATCTTGAACCAATAGCGTCACAACAATCTTCGACAACATATAATTTATGCTTATTAGCAAATTCCATTACTGCGTCTAAATCAAATGGAATTCCTAATGTATGGGCAATCATAATTGCTCTTGTTTTATCTGAAAGTGCCTTTTCTAATTCATCAACCTTAATATTATATGTATCAGCTTCAACATCTACATATACTGGTATTAAACCATTTTGGATTATTGGATTGATTGTTGTTGGAAAACCTGCAGCCACTGTGATTACTTCATCACCTCTTTTTAATCTTTTATCTCCCAATTTTGGAGATGTTAAAGATGAAAAGGCAACAAGGTTAGCAGAAGAACCTGAGTTCACAAGTAAACAATGTTTCACTTCCATTTGTTCTGCAAATCTTCGTTCAAATTCGTCTCCATATCTACCAGCAGTCAGCCAAAGATCTAATGATGAATCTACTAAGTTAACTAGTTCTTTTTCATCAAATACTCGTCTAGCAAAAGGTATTAAATCTCCTTCTACATACTTATCATGGCCATATTCTTCTTCGAAAAAGGCAGCGACCTTTTCTAATATCTCTTTTCTTAATGCTTTGCTTTTGCTCATTATATTCCTCCTAATATAATCATTGGTACTCTGGAAGGGATTCGAACCCTTAACACATGAGTTCTTAGCTCACTTCCTCTGCCAATTGGGATACCAGAGTATAATTGGTGGAGATGACGGGAGTCGAACCCGTGTCCACAATACATATTACGCAGCTTTCTACAGGTTTAGCCAAGTTTTACTTATTTGCTTGCTTGGTGGAATGGCGGCCCCCATACAAGTCAAAATTGGATTGGAATTCTCTTGAAAGTATAATCCAATAAAACTATCAAGATTGTATATATTATTTTGACCAATAATCGTCAGCATATACAAGGCACTAATTATTGGGTTGAAAACCCCGTATCCGAGGTGAGCTTAAATTAAGCTGCTTGTAATTCGTAATTGTCTTTTATTTGTTTGAATAAGTTTTAAGTGTCTTATTCAACCACTACCTGCTTACTGGGCTCAACATATCATGTCGAAACCATTTCATCCCCATATTTGATTGTATATATACATTATACTATAAATTTTTGGAGTAGATGACGGGATTCGAACCCGTGAATATTGGTTTTGCAGACCAACTCCTTAAGCCACTTGGACACATCTACACTTAATCTTCCTTGAATGATTTGGAGCGGCAAACGGGATTCGAACCCGCAACCACTGATTTGGCAAACCAGTACTCTACCCAATTGAGATATTGCCGCCTATTTGGTGGGCCCTGCAGGACTCGAACCTGCGACCGGTCCGTTATGAGCGGACTGCTCTAACCAGCTGAGCTAAGGGCCCTTACTGCTTCATAAAATTGGTACCCAAGGAGGGATTCGAACCCTCAATGAACAGCTTCTAAGGCTGTCGTGTATGCCAGTTCCACCACTTGGGCACAATTTCTAAATAAGTCTCTTTGTTAAATATTTTAATGGCTGGGGCGGCAGGAATTGAACCTGCGATACGGGAGTCAAAGGCCCGCGCCTTACCAACTTGGCTACGCCCCATTGTGAGACTTAATGTAAATAATGGGGTGAGTAATGGGATTTGAACCCACGACCTCCAGGGCCACAACCTGGCGCTCTAACCAGCTGAGCTATACCCACCGTGTTTATTCACCAGTTTAAATAATGGCGCGCCTGAAGGGATTCGAACCCCTGGCCTACGGATTAGAAGTCCGTTGCTCTATCCTGCTGAGCTACAGGCGCACATTGGAGCGGGTGATGGGAATCGAACCCACACGGCCAGTTTGGAAGACTGGAATTCTACCATTGAACTACACCCGCATAATATTTAGATATATCAGGTGACCTTTGTCAAAGTGCCACTTTCGTTTTCTACTCCAAATTTCCATTACAAAGGCTATTAACCTAACTTGAAAAGTAATTGTTTCAATCAATAAGAATTCCGGAAATTATATTGATTGATTTGCGCTAACAATTTACTTTTTATTTTTGTAATTTTTTTGTTTGAAACTTTTTACATGGTCTGAGTGGCAGGATTCGAACCTGCGACATCTTGCTCCCAAGGCAAGTGGGCTACCAAACTGCCCTACACTCAGATAATTATTAAAATGTGGGAAAGGGATTTGAACCCTTTACCCGAGCAAGCCTATTTCTATGCCATTATCTCTTTTCCAAGGATGGGATTTGAACCCAATTTAACCAACTCGTAATACCTATTTTCTTAAATCTCCCACATATTTTATTAAATAATTGGTGCTCAAGGTGGGATTCGAACCCACACTGTACGGATTTTAAGTCCGCTTTCTCTGCCAAATTGGAATACCTGAGCATATTGGAGCTTTTTACTAAAATTGAACTGGTATCTGTTGTTTACAAGGCAACTGTTTTACTATTAAACTAAGCATTTTTCATTACATATATATTATAACATACAGATTTCCACTTGTCAACCTTTTTATTAAACTTTTTTTGTTCACCACCGAATGGATGAGCAATGAAAGCTTGACGGAAGATGGGATTTAGGCTAGCACTTTACCCATATATTAGAGAGCGACTCCAATGCCTTAGGTTTAGGCCACTTCCGTCTTAGTTTAATGTCATTTCGGACAATTAGATTAATGTCGTTGCAGACTATAATATTGGTGGATTGGGCCAGAGTTGAACTGACGACCTCCTGCTCTTCAGGCAGGCACTCTACCAACTGAGTTACCAATCCATAGTGGCGATCCCGACCGGATTTGAACCGGTGACCTTCTGCGTGACAGGCAGACATCCTAGACCAGGCTAGACCACGGGACCAAATTGGTGAGAGTGAGAGGATTTGAACCTCCGACCTCTGGATTAAAAGTCCATTGCTCTACCAATTGAGCTACACTCTCATAATGACCATTTGTTTTTTTAACGGTATTTCACAGGTAATGGCCAAAACCACCGTCTTTGTATAACCGGGGGAGGAAAACAAAGAATATGGAGCCCACCAAGGGAGTCGAACCCTCAACCTACTGATTACAAGTCAGTTGCTCTCCCAATTGAGCTAAGTGGGCATATTTGGTCAGAGAGACAGGATTCGAACCTGCGGCCCCTCCGTCCCAAACGGAGTGCTCTTCACAAACTGAGCTACTCTCGGATATTGGCGGTTCTAAAGGGAATTGAACCCTTATCTTCGCATCGACAGTGCGATATAATAGCCATTATACTATAGAACCATTTAATTATTGGGTTGTAATAATGGTGACCCTGCCGGGATTCGAACCCGGATTTCCACCTTGAAAGGGTGGTGACCTAAACCCTTAATCGACAGGGCCAAATTATAATATTTTCTTGGTGGGCACAACAGGGCTTGAACCTGTGGCCTCCTGCTTGTAAGGCAGGTGCTCTCCCAGCTGAGCTATGCGCCCAAGATGATGGTGACCCTGCCGGGATTCGAACCCGGATTTCCACCTTGAAAGGGTGGTGACCTGACCTCTTAGTCGACAGGGCCAAAATGGTGGGAGAGGTGAGATTTGAACTCACTCAGCCTTTAGACAACGGATTTACAGTCCGCCCCGGCTCTCCAACTCCGGCGCTCTCCCTTATTTATTCTATGCCATGGCCCAGTGTGCGACCTAAGCCATCTTCCCAATTGTCGCATAGTGGGCATTTACCACTTTTAAGAGCTTTAATTATCTCTATCATGTCTTCAACGCTATTAGGATATACGTTGGCGACATGCTTGTTCAGATGATTATAAACGTCAAAACAGGCTAAGTCATAATCAAAGTCGTTTTTATAAGTCTTTGCCTCGCACCTAGGGCATATTGTTACTTCTATCATTTCCTTTGCCTCCTTTATCATTACATATTACAAACTAAAGATGAAATCTAGTTGGTGCCGAAGGAAGGATTTGAACCTTCAAGACTTGATTATTTCTGGTGTCATTTTGGAAAACCCAGATTTTTTCATATAAGTCAGGCAACTCCCCTTTGCCCCCGTCTTCCATTCCGCACTTCAGCATTCCTCAGCACCCTTGATATACCTCCATCGCAATTCGTCATTAACCGTTCTTTGTGTTGCGAAAGCAGCTAACACCGATTGATATGATTTCTGCATATCAAGTATTCATTTTTCATTACATATATATTATAACATACAGATTTCCACTTGTCAACCTTTTTATTAAACTTTTTTTTTATTTCTTTTGTTCGCCACCGAATGGATGAATAATGTAAATAAGCTTCATGGCTTGTCCTCCATCTTTGCGCCGCAGTTGGGACAGTAGGCCGGAGTCCAATCACTCCAAATATCTGCGTCTAAACCCTTAAATTTATCTTCTCCGCATACTGGACAGATTGGATTTGCAGGTTCCCACTCCCCACGCACCACCGGCACAGCGTCAATTGTCGGAGAATTATCAATACATTTGGCAACTTCTTGATTTGTCATTTTTGCACTGTAATTATCTGCAAAAAGTTCGTATTTCAGCGCGTCAGCATCTATAAGCCGCATACTATTCCTCCCTTCTCGTCAAAGACGTTTTTATTGTCTAATTCCTCATCATTCATGCTTTGTATGCGGTCGGCGTTGGTAACAATATTTCTGCTGTCTTTCGGCGTTTCAACCGGGCAACCGTCAGGGCAATTTTCGCACATGGGACAGACCCTTGTTTTTAGTGCGAGTTGTCGTGCGTCAACCCGGCTGTTCCAAGCGGCAATGGCTTGTTCTCCCGTTTCATCCCCGCACCAGTCAAACACGACACGACAACACCGTATTCTTGCGTAGTCGAAAAACCCGTCATTGAATAATTCGAGCATTGGCGTTCCCCCGCAAAACGGACAGGGCTTTAATTCATTCATGGCTTTACCTCCATCTCTGCGCCGCAGTTGGGGCAGTATGGCGTTGCAATAAAGCCAAAATCGCTGTCGCTAAATCCCTTGCTTTTGCACACACTACATTCGCATGTGTCGGCGCCCTTAAATATTGGCTTCCACTCCCCCCGCACCACAGGCACAGCGTCTATTGTGGGGGCATCCATCACATATCCTTGACCTATTACATACATCTCTGGGGCATACGCTTTAGCATGGCTGCGCTTCTGAATCAGCGCATCAGCATCTATAAGCCGCATACTATTCCTCCCTTTCTTTATTTAATTGCTATCCTCCACTGGTTTCAACGGGCAATCCTCACGCCTTTTGTGTGGCAATCCGTTAACGAGTAATATTTTACATATCAACGTTGATGTGTACCCATTGGATCTCCAACTGTGTAATGAGCATTCTTTGCAATTCTCAGGCATTTCCGGCAATTCCAATATCGCTTTAGCCATCATGTTCGGCCTCCTTCACATAATCATCAGAATGTGTCACTTCTTACTGCTCCATTTCAGCGCCGCAGTTGGGGCAGTATGGCGTTGCAATAAAGCCAAAATCGCTGTCGCTAAATCCCTCGCTTTTGCACACACTGCATTCGCATGTGTCGGCGCCCTTAAATATTGGTTCCCACTCCCCACGCACCACCTGCATAGTGTCAACTCGGCGGTTCCATGCGGCGATGGCGGTTTCTTCGCTTTCATCTGATATAATCTGGGCACCGCAAGAGCACTCGACGATGAATACGCTTGGGTTATTTATATCAATATCGACAATTGCGCCACCCTCGTCATAAACTTTTTCCCACTGTCCATCATCGCGGTAACTCGCTTCTCCCCCACAAAACGGACATTTTTCAATCTTCATGGCTCTACCTCCATCTCTGCGCCGCAGTTGGGGCAGTATGGCGTTGCAATAAAGCCAAAATCGCTGTCGCTAAATCCCTCGCTTTTGCACACACTGCATTCGCATGTGTCGGCGCCCTTAAATATTGGCTTCCACTTCCCCCGCACAGTCAGCTCATTCTCGCAACTGCCGAGGTTTGCTCGGCGGTTCCATGCTTCGTTAGCCTTTTTTATACTTCTAAACCAATGTGCGAACGTAGCTTTGCAGTGGCGACACTCTCGGATGTAGTGTTTGGTGCTTGCTACACCGATTGCATACCGGTCTCTCAGCAGAGATTCTCCCCCACAAAACGGACAGGGTAACAGTTTAATTTCGCTCATGACTCTACCTCCTTGATTTGTTTGTATATTCATTATAACACATACATTATTATCTGTCAACACTTTTTTACAAATCTTTTTGCAATCATTTTCAAAATTTAATATTACTAATTCATTTTTCAATGAACTTATGAGTTCTTCCTTTAATAAGTCTACCATGATGCCTTGTTCCCAAAGCTTTTCCAAACTGTTCAAGTTTTAATTGGTACTCCTGCCCGGACTCGAACCGGGACGCCTAAAGGCCTGGGATTTTGAGTCCCATATGTCTACCAATTTCATCACAGGAGCATATTACATTTACATAATAACATAAAATTGCTATCTTGTCAATATCTCTTAATGAAAATAAGAGCCCAACCACTTACTTGTCGAGCTCTTACTCATCAATATATTATAGGAGGCGTGAAACAATATGGAAGTTTCCTCATTTGTTTCTAACTATTATAATAAATCAATGGCATCGCTCGAACTTTATTTTTCTCCCAATAAAAGGGCGTATTTTCACATAACAAATCAGATGGTTGTGTTTCCAGACCATCTACATAATGTTTATTAAATTCATTCATTATTAAAGTTTTCATTATGCTTTACCCCTTTCTTGGCAGCGTTGCCACTTGTTCACAAATATATTATACTAAAATATTTTTATACTTTGTACTTACATTAAAATAATATCATAATTTAGCAAATCTTCTTAGAATACTAACTTCTTGCATACTTATATAATTTAATTTTCTTTCTAATGTGTCAGTTATCATAATGTCAGCCCAGTTATCTATGAACTCTAAAAAGGTATATCTTCCTTCTGTACTTATTATATCATTTTCATCTATCACATTTAATTCGTAATTGTGATTGTCATTTAATGACTTTACAATTCTATTAATTTTTTTGCTAAAAGTTTTTAATAAACGCTTTTCTCTTATATTTTCTAATTCAATATATATGTTGGCTAAGTTTACAGCGTCATCAAGAGCTCTATGATGAACACCTTTTAATTCTATATCAAGAATTTGAGCCATTTTTATCATTCCACTTTTTTGTTCATTAGTTATTTGTGAGAACAATCGCTTCAAATCTTTATGTGAAGATTTTATAGCATTCTTGGCTAACAGGTGTTCATAAGTTGTCCCTTTTTCTAAAAGCTCATTGATTAAAAATTTCTTATCAAAGTTACCACAAGAATAAATCACATAATCTTTTATAAAATGATGAAATTCAATAATGGCTTGATTGAAGCTTGGAGCATTTTCTAAATCCTTAAATGTTATACCAGTTAACTTGGTGCAATAAGGTGTTAAATCATCTATATATTCTGGTTTTATGAAAGTTTGGAATGTATCTATAATTTTATTTCTATCAACTTTTACTGCACCAATCTCTATTGTCTCCATGTTATAATTTGGATTTAATTTTCTATCTGCACATGAAGCTTCAATGTCAAATATTACCACCATTTAATAAGTCTCCCTTCAACTAAGCCGTATTACCTCTTGTTTTATTATATCCATTGTAATAAGAATTATATTTTGCTATATAATGTCTTTCTAAATCGTTTAAGTTATCAAAATTTGTATCTGTTAATTTTATAATTTTTACAGCAAATTCATCTCCTTTTTCAATATCACAATAAAGTTCTGGATTTCCTCTGCCCTTTATATGGTTGTCAATTCTGTTGATTGGATTAATACTTTGTCCAACATATTTTGCACCATTGTCCAGATTCGTAAAGATATAAATGCCCGCATTGTTAAAATCTTGGTTAACTAAAGCTTTCTTTTTGTAAGCAAAATCTTCTAATTTTATAAAATCTTTTGGTATGACTTGCATTTTTCTTCTATCTTTAAGTTGGATTAATTGTTCTATTACAACAAATGGAAACACTAACATCATTAAAAATAATATTTCATTGGTTGTCATTGTAAACTTCGCCTCCTTATAAACACATAATAACATATTTATAAGATACTGTCAACTATTAATTATTACTTATTATAGAAACCCTTGTTCTCTTTTTAATCTAGAGCTTTCCCGCTCTCCTCGGATTATGGACTAGTTAGGTATATACTATCATAATCGCAAGAATCTGCACTTTCGTCAATTTTTAGTGAAAAAGTGGCCTCTGTAAGTCAATAGCCATCCATATTATAGACACCGATTCTAGGATCGAATTCTTAGCAGAATTGAGGGTTATTTTTTTTGCCTTTTTAATAATATTTTTTGCAAGAAAAAAGACCCATAAAGGGTCTTTACATATTACAATCTATTATAGTTATAATTTCATTTCCAAAGTTAATTTTCATTGGGATCTTAAAATCAGTTTCGTATAAATAATCTTCAAGCAATTTATCTTCTCCTTGAAAGCCTAATGATAACTTGAAATTATCTTTTTGTTCAAGACTTAATTCATTAAATAAATCTAAGAGCCATTGATTAGTTTCTCCTTTACTAAGGCCTAATCCAACCAGTTCATCATTTATCAAAATTTCATACATTCATATTCCTCCCTTAATCTTCAGTTAATAATTTATCTCGACTTTCCTTAAGATTCTTTTCAGCCTCCTCAATAATTTCATCTCTTAAATCTTCTTCAAATCCAAAGGAGTCTTTATTATTTTTATTCCATTCATTAAATACTACCACTATGTCACTACTGGTCTTCAATGAATCAGATGTAACTACCTCTGATAAGTCAATCTCTTCTAAGTTCGGTACAATTTTAAAATTGTGTGTTAAATACTTATCAGTATGTTCATTAAATCTTTGTAAATTCAATGATAATCTCGTGACTGCATTAATGCCCACTATAGTTTGTCTGACAATTGGTGTATTTTCTAATGTAATTTTACCATATTTTTTAATCATATATTCATCTATGCTTTCTAACTGTTCGATAATTTCTTTTTCAATATCTCTAGTTTTTTTGTCTTTTACATTTATTGGCTCCATATCGAGTTGTTCTCTTTCATCAATTGTAAACATTTTATAATCAATAGTTTTATCTTCATTGATTATCCATTTTGTCCACCCTCTGCCATTTACTGATTTCTTGTCAGCAAATCCTCTTCTCAATAATGAACCGTTATAAAATTGTTTCCGACCAGCCGTGTCAGTCTTGCCATCTGTGCTAGCCACCCAACCCCTTTCATGAATATGCCCCATAAATGTATAATCCCAAGGCATATCCATTATTTTCTCAGGAATTATGACTTCTCTAGGTTCATTAGGTGTTCTTAATATTTGACCTATGTTAGTGTCGTAGCAAGAACCATGAATTGCTAGCAAGTTAACTGCGTCATCTATCAATTCTATATTATCCATAGTATCCTTTTGGTCTACAAATGCGTGATGAGATATAAAGTGCATATAAATATTTGGACTTATTTCTATCACTTCATAGGGTTTAGCAAACGAGTAAATACCTAAACCAGGTTCGTGTAACAATTTACTAGAAGGCACTTCAGCACGGATATCTGTAGCATCGTGATTTCCTGCTATAATATAAGTTTTTATGCCAGCTTCAGCTAACTTTCGCAAACCTTCTTGTGCAATTAAAATAGTGTGATTTTTAGGTCTAGGTGAATGAAACATATCTCCTACTATAAGTACTGCATCAATTTCTTCTTTAATTATTTCATCAATGACTGTATTATATGCAACATAGCCATCATTTTCTCTCATATTATATCCATTTTCATCTACCCTTTTACGACCAGATGAATAACCTAAATGTAAATCTGATAAATGTGCTATTGTGAACATTTATTCCCTCCTAGTCAATGTTAAAGGCAACGCTTTATTTTTATCAATTGCTATACATACAGCAGCTATAAAATTCTTAAATATTATATCTGGATTTGCACTAGAATGACCTTTTAAGTTTGCTTCAGTCGCTAAAGCTAATTTTGCCAAATATTCTGCTGTTTTAATATCTACCTTTTTTGCAACATTTGCCGCATTCCATATTTTAGGTCCATTTCTTTCTCCAATAGTCTCAGCTTGCTCATTAGATTTCCAAATGCCTACTGATTGCAATACCTTTAACCTATATAATAATTGTAAATTAGATTTAGCAAATGTCATAGTAACTAATATATGACTTCCTTCTATTGCTCTTTCATACAATTTGATTGCCTTTTTAGCATCACCCTCTAACATTGGATTTATAAATTCCCAAGGAGGTACTGCACCTGGTTTACTTGGCAACCTAATTATTAAATCTTCAATAGTTGTATTTTGTTGTTCGGACTTATCCATCTTTTCTATTTGATTTACTATAGAAAACAATATTTCATAATTTTCTCCAGCATAATCTTTTAAAAAATCTTTAGATTCTTTGGATAAATTTACTCTGTTCAATAAAATCTTAACCATTTCAGCAGGCTTTGCTTTCTTGATAACTTTGCCCCCTGATTTCTTAATGAGATTTTCAATTTTTTTAGTGCCTTGAGCATGAGTTGAAGTAATTATTACTCCTTGTCCAAACCAATGGTCTTCAAAGTATTTACTTTTTTTATCATCAATCATTTCCACAAAGGATTTCAACCTATTTTTGTCAGATAAATCTAAGTGAATTAAAGTAGGTTCGCCAAATAATGACACTGAACCTCTAGTTAAGGCAGGATTCCATGTTTCTGTTGTTTTTACATTTGATGATTTGAAACCCCATTTTTCTCTTTGTCTAATTACTTCATCTCTCAAATGAGCTTCTGAATCAGACATTACAAATAATAAGTTCAATTGAATACCCCCTTATATAAGAAAATTTCTTTCCCGGTAAACTTTACATCTTTATCCTGTATTAAAAAATTTTCATTCCCTTGACAATATTGTAATAAACTATCATTACTATTTTCTATATTATCTCCCATTACAAAATATTCACCTTTTTTTAAAATAAATTTTTTACTAACATCAGGAAAATCACAGATCTTATCTTTTTTATGTGTAATCAATTTGCCATTTATTTTGACCATATTTTTATCAATTTCAATCACATCATTCTCTATAGCTATTATTCTTTTTATAAACATTGCCCCGTAATTATCCCAGCTATCCGGAGCCTTAAAAACTATAATATCTTCTTTTTGCCTTAAATTGTTTTTTCTCAAAAGCAACACATTACCGTCATTATAAGTCGGGTACATTGAGGTTCCCCTAATATGCAAAACTGCGAAATTGTAATTAAATAGCATAAATAAAATTAAAATAATGATTATAAATAACAAATCTATTTTATGCTTCAATAATAACTTCATCAAAACGAACTCATCTCTGTTCTTAAGTTATAACTTATTGCCTTCCAGGTATCAATTTCTAACTTTATGGATGCCATACCCCTAGTTAATTCTTTGATTTTTTGATCCATAATTTCAATTTCGTATTTGCGGTCCTCTGTATCAATTTCTACTAATATTGTCTTAGTCTTTTCAGTAGGAGCATTCTTGGGCTCACTATGTTTCATATAAGATTCCCTTTTTTCCTTGTTGTAAGCATTCATAGCAATAACTCTTTCTCTTTCAACTGCTTGTAATTGATTACGCATTTTCCTATGAACAAAAAGTAACCTAGTCATTTCTCTGGTTACTTTGCCAGAGTCTGCCGCGTCAGCAAAAGTTTGTATGAAACTAAAATTTGGATCGTTTAAAGCTTCGGCTATAGTTTTATTATCTATCTTCATATTGTCAACTCCTTTACCCTTATTATACTATTTCTTCTTTTCCTTTTTCTTCTTTTCCTTTTTCTTGTGCCTCTCTTGCATAGTTTCCAGGTCTCTCAAATCAGGCACATTATATACATTTTTAATAAATTCATCACGATTTCTTCTAGTAAAGGCAATTAACACTAAGGCAGCGAAGATAGCAAAGGCTGACTTGAATGTAAATACTAAACTATATTTTCCTCCTAATAAAATAAAGAATGCGATTAATATACCAAGAAATATAGATAAATTTGTTCTTTGTCTATGAGATAATCTTTTTCTGAAAGTCTTGTAATATCTGTCTTTCAATAATCTTTGTCGAGAAAATTTAATGGACATCAAATAACTAAATGAAAATAAAGTAGCTCCAGCTATATTTGCGAAAATACCACGAACTATATTTGTTAAAAAGTTGAAGGGTATAAACTTATCTAACAAAAAACCTATTATTAAAGAAATAACTCCACTAGAAGCTAATATAACAGATAGTGGAATTTTCCTTTCTTCATTTTCTCGTTTTCTTAATTCAATTAAAAACATTCTAAAGTATTTCATCATATTATTACCTCCTCTTGTAATAATGATTTCGCATCTTGGATTGCTATATCTTTATATTCACTGTTGTATATATCATTAGCAATTTCTTGTGCTACATTTACAAGTTTACTATGGTCAACTAAATTGCTGAATCTGAGATTACTTTCCCCCGCTTGTCTTAATCCAAATAAATCTCCTTGCCCTCTAGTTTCAAGGTCAACTTTAGCAATCTCAAATCCATCAGTAGAATCTACTAATGCTTGTAATCTTTTTTCACTAGCCTTAGTTTTCCCTTCAGATACTAGATAGCAAGTTGATGGTAAATTAGAACGGCCTACACGACCTCTAATTTGATGAAGTGAACTCGCCCCTAATCTATCAGCAGACAATATAATTACTCTAGTGGAATTAGGAACATCTACACCAACTTCGATGACTGTGCTGGCTACTAATATATTAATTTCATTATTTCTAAACCCTTCCATTGTTTTTTGTTGGTCAGCCTTTTTTTGTGAACCATGTGTATATCCTACTACTGCATTTGGTAAGATTTTCTTCAAATCTTTATAAGCCTCCTCAACACTAGCTGAACTTAATTTACTAGATTCTTGAACCATCGGGACAACTACGAAAACTTGATGTCCTTTTTCAATTTCTTTCATAACATCTTCCCATATTTTATGCTTTTTATTCTTGGTAATCATTTTAGGATTTTCTTTAATCCACTTGGTCTCAATTTCAATTCTACCTTTTGGCTTACCTTTTAAGGAAATTAAATCAATATCTCCATAAAAAGCTTGTGCAGTGGAACGAGGAATAGGAGTTGCAGTTTGAGCCAGTAAGTCAGGTTTTCTACCGTCACGTCTAATATTTAATAATGCTTCTCTTTGTGCTGTACCAAATTTTTGCTGTTCATCAATCACTACTAATCCTAGATTTTTATATTCTATGTTTGCATTTAATACAGAATGTGTACCTATAACAATATTTATATCTCCTGTTTTAATATATTTCAGCAATTCTCTTTTCTCAGCGGCACTCATTTTGCCTGCTATGAAAGCTAAAGTAGGCCTTTTGTCATCTGGCATTAATCCAATCATTTCTTCGAATGTATCATATAATTGTCTTGCTAATACTTCTGTAGGCGCAGCTAATACTGATTGATAATCATTATCTAAAGCTTGCATACAAGCTAATTGTGCAAGCACTGTCTTCCCTGAGCCAACATCAGCACTCAATAATATTTGTTCAGCAGTATCTGTGGACATATATTTATCAATCTTTTCAAGCCCTTCTTTTTGTGCTGGCGTAAGTTCCCAAGGCAAACTATTTTTCATAGTGTCAAAATAACCATTTTTCCGTTTTACTTTTGGTAACCCTTTATCTTTTACTTCATTAGCTTTTCTATCAATTATCAGCAATTGCAAATAAATAAGTTCGTATAAGGCAAGGGTCTCCAAAGCGCCAATATAACTTTCGGAACTTGTTGGGAAGTGCATTTCTTTTATAGCATCTATAAAAGACATTTCTATTTTGTCTTTAATATATGGAGTTAAATCATTTACAAATGGATAAATTCTTTCTATAGCTTCATAAACAACATTCATAATCAACTTAGATGTTATTCTATTTTTTGCTGATTGTGAATATATAGGTACAATATCCAAGGATTGTGCTTCCAATAAAGATTCTAAAGATTGCCCAGTTACCTGACCTCTCCTTTGGTATTCTCCCATTACTAAAACTTCATCATTTAGATTGAATCGGTCGATCATCCATAATCTATTATAAAACATACATTCAAAAACTGTATTTCCAACATCAATCTCAAACTTAGCGTGCTTATAATAAATGATTTCCTTCTTTATAATTTTACCTATTAAAGTTACAGGTTCTTTATATTCTATATCTTCTAATAAAGTCACCTTGGTTTTGTCAATGTATCTTCTTGGCTGAGTTATTAAGAAGTCTGCTACTGTATTATATCCCATATTATTGAAGTTTTCAGATTTAACTCTATAAGCACTATTAGCAGCGTGTAATTCATCAATAGGAATATTGAATAATGAAGCAAGTGTTCCATTGAAACCTTTTAATGGTGAAGCCACTTCTTTTTTTAAGCTATTGCTAATCATGAAAGATGGAAGATAACTATTGTTTGCTTCAGCAGCCCTGATTACATCATATGCTCTAGCTATAGGCACTGTATAAACATTCATTCCTTTATCAATCGCACCAACTGTAGTTACGAAGTTCAAATAATAATCTAATGGTGGACATTCAATTTTCACGTGTTTGCCAGTTTCATATAATGATAATATAGGCATTGTTGCTAATTGCGTCTTTTCATGCAATATCCTCAAGACTTCTTTGTCTGCTGTAAAAACTTTATATTTAGCTAGCAAAGCCCGCAAAGAAAAACATTGATTTGGCATTGGTTCAAATTTATATTTAATATAGTTGTTTTCAGGATTAATTTTGTACTCTGTGAATTCTTTAGTAATAGAATTTAATAATGGTTTGTTAGTTCTTAATATAATTGAATTATTTTCTAATTCTAAATGATTTAATTTCAAACGGTTCGTCTCCTTTATAATTGATAGATGTATATATTTAAGTTATGTTTTTCACTTTGTTCAAATAGTATTTTTTCAACAATTGCCCAATCTCCCCCAGCTAACCCACAACCCATTTTATAAGGGACTCCTATTTTATCCATATTTATTTTATTTTCTTTAGCAAATTCTATAAAGTCGTTAATAGCCTTTTCTAGCATTTTATAATTTGTTTGCTTACCTCTTCCATAATGAAATTGTCCGTACAGATTAACTATGGTTATATTTTTTACAGTTGCAAAACTGAATTTACCTAATTTATCTTCAGGTTTATCTATATATTCTCGGTCAGCTATTTCAGCTTCAGGATAAAGCTCAGCAATTAATTTAGCAATTCCAGCACCCATTGTTGAAAAACAATTTGCTTGGTGCATAATTATAGTACAATCAGATTTTAGTAAATCTCCTTTTTCATATATTAACAATTAAATTCTTCCTTTCAAATTAAAAAACTCCTCTTAATTATTATACCAAAGAGGAGTTTTAAGGATTTCACCCAATCGCTATATTTGTAAAATCTTGTAATTTGTTTATCAATTTAAAAGCGTCACTTGGCATACTTGAAATCGCATTTTCTATCAATCTGCATACTTGAATTTTATTTGAACTATTGACTGAAGAAATACTATCTAATTCCCCAACAATCAAATTAACTTGCTCATGAATGGCTTCTATACTATAATTATCTAATTCCATTAAATAGAAAGCTCTTTCTGCAGCGTCATGATTTCTTGCTATTACAATTTTGCTTAAGGCATCTAATCCTCTTTTATCTATAGTTAAAGCTGAAAATATAACTTCTGAAGCCCCAATTTCTTTTCCATCATGATTAAAATATCCTTTAACAAATTCTAATTCTTTGTTTTCATAGCTATCTAAAATTTCTTTCATTTTAATAATTTTCTCAACTAATTCTACATTCAATCCTTGCATTGTCTTTTCTTGAGTGATAACTGGCTTTTTAATTACTTCTTTATTTTGAACTTCATCATTTTTTACTTCTTTGAGTTCTTGCTTTGCTGAACTTTTTCCAGGAATCGTTTCTCCTGTATCTTCTGCTGCCTCAGCCGCCTCAGCGAACATCGCCTTTATATCATCGTTCATCATAAATTATTACCTCTCTTTCTATTCAATTTCGTCTAATATTTGGGTTATCCAAGAAAAGGCAAACTCTGCTAACTTTTTCAACTCTTTAGTATCTTCACTTGAATTTTTTATAGTTTGACCAAATTTAGTTGCTTCAGGCATAGATTTAAATATTTTGAGAGTTGTGATTAAATTATTATAAAAGAATTGATCTTCATCTGAAAGCATCTTTTTCATTTTCTCCATATCAATACCTTCAGGTTTCCATTCTTCCATTTTAGAATTGTCTTCTTTGGGTTCTGGCTCTCCATCATAATCCTTGTTAGCCATATCAACTTCTTCTTTTTCCTCTTCTATGATTTCCTGAACTTTTTCTTTTATTTCATCGTCACTCATATTTTCCTTGTCTAGCTTTTGTATTTTTTCAGTTATCTCTGGTAACCTATTTTTTATTGCTCTAGCCTCACGCTCAGAAATATACATTGGTACCCCACTAGCTTCATCAAGTTCTTCAATCACAGTCGCTTGATTGATTAATTGATAAGATCTTGTTCTAGAAAAATTAAATTCATTTTCTATATATTCAGTCCAGGATTTATAACCCATAGCCACCCAAGCTTTGTCATCATGGGCTCTTTTAAGTAATACATATAAAGCAGTTGTAGTTGACTTTATATCTTGAGTTAACTTAACCGCCTCATCTTTTGACATAATTACTTCAACATCTTCATTTTTATCAATTTCAATAACTTCAGTATTCAAAATAATCCTCCTTTTCATCAACTTTGTTATAATATCAAAAAAAGGATTCTTTAAATGAAAAGAACCCTTTTATATCAAGATAGGATATGCTAGTAAGAAAAATAAAAAGGGAGCAAGCATAAATGGGCCTACAGGTTCACCTTTGTTTGTCTTGTTATATTCTTTAACAAAATCCTTTTTAATATGTTGCATAGACATCATTTCATACATCTTATTTTTAATTCCTGTGAATTTTTGTTTTTTAATTATGGCATTTGTCTTTCTTTTAATATATATCCATCTTTTTATATACATATATAACGCTATTAATAATAAAGTTGCTATAAACATATAAAGAGCAATATATCCATTTAGAGATAAAGCATAAGGAATAGAAACAGCCATAGCTCTTACATCTGATGCACCGATAGAACTCAATATAAATATTAGAATCAATAAGATTGTAAAACCTAATACTATATACAAGTTCGCTCTAAATTCCTCAATAGTGAATATATTATAAATAGTCAGTACATACATAGATAAATATCCTACCCTTAATATATTTCTATTAATTAAGAGTATTCTCAAATCCGTCATGAAACTTTGAATTGTAATATAAGCAACTATAGTTGTAGCAAAAGGGACAATATTTTGACCAAGGTTTTTATCTAAGTTAGCTTTGCTTATCAATAAGAAAGATATTAACCCACCTAAAACTGCAGCTAAATTGGAACAAATTATAACATTGTTCCAATTGTAGCCTTTCTTAACATATGCTTCCTTAGTTTCATTAGGAAGTAATTCACCTAAATTCAACATTACAATTCCAATCAATATTCCTATTGCATTAGTCATAATTATCCCACCATTCTTGTAGCTAACAATGATGTTTTATCATCATCAGAGCCATCAGCCTGCAAAGATACTATTCTAACAACCCCTGGACTTCCATCAGTCAAATCTCCTAATTCTAATCTTAAAGGTCCATTATTAGCTGGATTTATAGCTTTTAATATAACACTAGTAGCAAAGGAAGCCGTTCCAGGTGAATTTAATTCACCTTCTGTTACATTAACATCAATATAGTCTCCATATCTATTTGATACTCTTAGAACATCTTCCTCTGTGAAGTCAATGTCAATCGTTTCATCCTTCGGAGACAATTTATCCACAATTTCTATAGCAGACTTAAGTTCATCCTTGTCAACTACAACTACATTATCTTTTTGTGTTATAGCCTCAATTTGTCTTGTATCTAGAGGTTCCATATTGATAACCCCTACTAATGAAAGTGTATTATTTTCATCTATATATCCAAACATTGTATCAGAACCAACGATTGTCAATGTTTCACCTGTTGAAAATGTTGACGATAATAAATTAACTTCTGAATGTCTTATTAAGACATCCTTTTTATTTTCTAAATTTATTTTTGAACACTCAATTTTTTTAGAACCTAAGGCATAAGAATCAGTAGCAGACAATTTAACCAATTCTTCATTAATATTGAAGTGCATACAGCTAATTTGATGTTCTTGAGTTGACGGGTCAGTTGACACAATTTTTATTAAGTCTTTAATAACTGTCATTAATTCATTAGCATCAACAGTGATATACTCTTCAACTTTTGGCACTGGAGCTAAAGGTGTTTGACTCAATACAGGCAATTTATATTTACTTGCAACTGTTCTAATAGTAAAACTCCTTGTGCTATCATTAATTTCAAATGATACATCGACTGGGGCACTTGGCAATATAGAAATCAATTGCTTTAGCTTCACTCCATCTACATGATAAACTGTCGGTTCTTCAGGGTCTAATTCAATTGAATGCGCTTTGAGTTCACCTTTGAAAAATGAAGATCTACTTCTAGAAGTGACTATCAATTCATCTTTACCAAGTTCAAAAGCTACATAAGAATTATCTTCCTTACTATTAAAGCCCTTGATTACAGTATTTAATATATTACTAAATTCATTTCCTTTAACCTTAAATTTCATATATCATTCTCTCCTTTATAATCTATTAAATAATTCAGGATGTTTGTCATAAATCTTATTCAACTCTTCATAATCCCTTTGGGTATCCATAGCAGCCCAGAATCCTGGGTGAATGTGAGCACTTATTTGACCTTTTGCTTGTAATCTTGGCATTGTATCTTTAGAAAAATCATCATCATTTTCATCAATGCTTTTTACAACATCTGGACTTAAAATCATAAATCCACCATTTATAAATTCATCTTTAGACATTGACTTTTCAGCAAAAGTAGTAATTTTATTGTTGTTATCAGGATCTATCTTTAATATCCCAAATCTTTCTTGAAATCTTACAGCTGTCAATGTCATTTTGTGCCCACTTTGATAAAATGTTTTAGTCACATCTGCTAAATTAACATCGGAAACACTATCTCCATAAGTCATATAAAATGGTACATCTTCATCTTCAAAATATTCTACAGCCTTTTTGATTCTTTGTGCTGTACCAGTGCTATAACCAGTATCTGCTATCGTCAATGTCTTTAGACCACCAGGCAAATGAGGCGTATGCCCATTAAATCCATCTTCTGAAAATGTTACAGAACCTTGGTATTTGTACCTATCACTCATAAAATATTCCTTGATAAGATCTACTTTGTACCCACCAGCTACTACTATATGTTCTACACCATAATAAGCTAAATGATTGATTATGTGAACTAAAATAGGTACATTACCAATCTCAATTAAGGGTTTTGGTATTTTCTTCGTTTGCTCAGCTAATCTCGTTCCCTTCCCGCCTGCTAAAATTACAGCGTGCTTAATTGTTTTCATTAAAATCCTCCTTTCAGTTTTTAATGTTATATACTGTTAAAAGCCTCTTTTATTTGCTTCATAGTATATTTGAACATATCTTCATTGTTTATAGATTTATTATACCATTTAGCTACAGACCTTACTACTGAATCGTTTGTGGGAAATGCTGGTTTCCAACCAACTGACTTTATTTTTTCATTGTTTAATGCTAAATAATCACTTTCTTTACCTATTGACTTGCCAGTATTTTCCCATTTGAAATCTAAATATTCTTGCATTTTTGTAACTAACTCATGAGTTTCCATTGTTTGTGAAATATCGGGCCCAACGTTGTATTCACCTTGATAACTTGAGTTTTCTCTTTGTAACATCCCTATTAATAAATATGCTGATAAAGCGTCAAATACGTGTTGATAAGGGCGAACAGAATGTGGGTTCCGTATTTCTACAAGCCCATTGTCTTTAATTGCCCTAATAATATCTGGAATAATTCTATTTGGAGCCATGTCTCCACCACCTATTACATTTCCTGCTCTAATAGTAGATATATAATGATGAGATTTTAAGGCTTCTCTGTAACAAGTACTTATCATATCTGAACAGGTTTTACTTAAAGAATAAGGGTCAAATCCAAACATTTCATCATCCTCTTTTAAAGGCCTATCTAGTTCTTTATAAACTTTGTCAGTGGTAACATTTACAACTGATACCCTTTTACAACTAATACAATCTTTATCTAATTTTACACCCCTACCTTCTATTAAATCCTCTTTGCTAGCTAGTAATCTAAGTCCTCTTATTACTTCATGTAACACGACAGTTCCCATTATATTTGTGTGAAATGTATTAAAAGGATCTTTGTAACCCTCAGATACTATTGGTTGGGCTGCCATATGAAAAATATAATCTGGATTTGCGTTGATTAAGCTGGTGATTAACTCAGAATCCTCGGCGTTATCAGTTATGTCTCCTATAGTCACGGTGGCTACTTCATCTATTTTAGCTTTATAAAATATTCCATCTTCTTGTTCAGGTGCCAATCCAATTCCATGGACATTTGCACCCAATTCTTTCAACATAAGGGCTAACCAGCCCCCCTTAAATCCAGTTATTCCAGTAATATACACATTTTTATTCTTATACGCTTTAATAAGTTTTTGCTTGTTCATTATTTATCTTCTCCTCTTCGTCAGTTGTTAATGATATAAATGCACTTTTTTTAATCAATCTTGAATTTAATTCACGTTCAGATGTAACCAAAGGTATAAACACTTTTTTCTCCCTTTCTTTTTCATCAGTAGTATAAGTTATTATTACTAATTTATCATTATTTCTAGTGAATTCTAAAAGCTCCCTCCAAAATTGATCTTCACCCTTGCTAGCTAACAATGTTAATGCTTTCGAACCACCTTCAATCAATAACACTTTTGCTTTAGGATCAAAGAAATATTCTTTCCATTTTCTAGCATTAAACATACCATTTATATTATTATACCCATCTAATAAACTTGTTGTTTTAATTTCAGAAGGAGTCACTTGTCCTACTTGCAATAAGGCGTGAATAATTGCGTAAGATACAAAGGTTGACTTTGTTGGCTCAGAGGCGTTAATGATAATTTGTTTATAATAAGGGGGTTTCAATTGAATTTTTTTAATTTTATCAATAGTTAATTGGTGTAAATTTTTGGGTAATGCAATTTTTAATATTTCAGGCAAATAGCTTCTCCATTTTTCTACATTTGATTGAATTATTCTTTTTTTAGCTTCATTAGCTGTTTTCTTAGACAATTCAAGTTGTCTTTTCTGATAATCTAATAAACCTCTTCTATTTTTTGGATTATTATTGGGCCTCACTTTTCATCACCTATCCTATTCATCAAGTTCCCCTTCGATCTTATTTTGTGCTATATAGTCTAATAATTCTTGTTCTTCCTGAGAAATCTTATTTTCTTTATTATTTAATTCTTGCTTAGCTTTATTATACTTTTGTTTTTCTATTTTAATTTCCTTTGTTAGCTTGCCTTCGTCATATTTCATTCCATACTTCAATATTACGCTTGGTATCAACATTTGCCTGTGGCGAACAATTACATATATAACCCCTTCGTATTTTTCTTCGGGCCAACCTCCATCAATTACATATTTCTTGTATCCATTTTTAATATGTGCAAGGGCAATTGATAGGTCAGCATTTATATAATTCGTTAAATATCCTTTATTAACTCCAACGAAATCATGGTCATGAAGCATAGAAATGAATTTAGTAGACTTGACTTCATCTTTGTCCACTATGTTTACTTCAAATAATTTAGGCATTTTGTCCATACTTATACCTCCTCAATCTCCTTTAATTTTTTATCAATCAATGAAATCATATGTTCTCTATCTTTATAATTATTTTTGAAATCTAAGTTGTCAATGTTCACTTTTAATATAGGGGATAAATCATAATTATTAAAGTATTCTTGGTATTCTTTATTTAATCTAGACCAGTAATCTCTTTCAACCTCTTGTTCATAAATTCTGCCCCTTTGAGATATTTGCTCAATTGCTTTTTCGGTACTAATGTCTAAATAAATCAATAGTTTAGGCTTTTTAATGTATTGCAACATATTCTTTTGTAATTCTAACAAGACTGCATATTCTTCATTAGTCAATTCCTTATTTTGCTTTAAGATTTTTGCAAATATTAAATCTCCATAAATACTTCTATCCATCACAACATTTTTCATTCCTTCAGCAAGCTTTATACATTCAAATCTTTTATTTAAGAAATACACTTGTAATATAAAAGCATACTTAGATCTATTATAATAAAATTTATCTAATATTTCATTTTCTTCTATAATATTACTAAAAGGATAATATCCTTTTTCAATCATTATTTCCATTAGCGCAGTTTTGCCCGAGCCTACTACACCTTCTATTACTATCATATTACAATCACCTCTTAATTTTCGAAGAACCCTTCATCAAAAAAGTTATCTTCGTCATCTGAGAATAGATTTTCTAAATCATCTTCTATACCATCTAAATCACTTAATCCACTTCCACCCTCTAGGTAGGCTGTAGATTCATAGTTTATTTCATAATCACCATCTTGCTCAACGGCAAATTCAAGATCTCTTAGTAAATCTTGACCTTTTTTATTGTCATCAATGAATAGGCTAGATTCAAGTCTTGTTCTGACTGTTATATATTTGTTAGCCTCACCTTGTCTATTTTTTGCAATTATGAATGTAGCTTTAGGGTCAATTACTTCATCATCTTCACCCATATCTCTATGAATTAAAATGACCACATTAGAGTCTTGAGCGACAGCACCTGATTCACGAATGTCATAAATCTTTGGAGTCTGATCTTCTTCGTCTCCTCGGCGTTCCCTGTTTAATTGAACTAATACCATTATTGGAATATTTAATTCTTTTGCTAATATTTTCAAGCTTCTACTAATATCAGCGATTTCTTCCTGTCTACTTCTTTTCCCTTCATTAGAAATTAATTGCAAATAGTCAATAATGATAAAATCTAATCCATCCTCAGTTTGCGCTTGTTTGATAGCAGTCCTTTTTATATGTTCAATAGTTACATGAGGATTAGTATCAATTTTTAATTTTGATTTCCTTATTTGGGCCAAGGCTTCTTTTTGCCTTTCTATTTGTTCTTTACTCAATGGGGCTGCTTTTTCTATATCTTGGATAGGTATTAAAGACAATGAAGCTACCATTCTAGAAATAACTTCTCTTCTAGTCATTTCTAAAGAAAAGAATAATACTGACTTATCTTGTGCCATAGCTGCTACTGCATTATTTATAGCAAATACTGATTTACCAATACCTGTCCTAGCCCCAATAGTTATCAAATGCGTTGCTCCCCAACCTTGCGTATAATAATCTATCGTTGGGTAAGCTGAGTTAATTGTGGCTACCTTGCCACCTGATGCTAATATTTCCTTTGTTTCTTCTTCAAATTCGTCAATTATATCTTCAATGCTTATATCTTCATCACTTGTCGCATCTATAGATACTTGTGAAAGTTCATTAGCAATCTTGTCCATCAAGTTCAATGGGTCTTTTTTTCTCTCATTGATTTCTGATAACCCTTGTTGCAAAAGATTTTTAGCACGATGTCTTGCACTTTCTTTCTTTAGTAGTCTAGCCCAAGTCTGGGGTGGCGCAGCCTGAACCCATTGGGCTATATTATTATCTAAATTAAAAATCCATCCAGTGTCAATTGCCCCACCTAGTTCCCCAATTTTTAAGGTAATTCCCGGTAAAGAAATTGGTTTTTTTTCTAAATGAAGTTCTAATATAGCTTCATAAACTAATTTAAAATTGATATTGTCAAAATCTCTAGAATCAATGTAATCAACAACATTGGCTATTTCTTCAGGGCGTGCCAATATTGATTTTATGAGCCCTTCTTGATACCTATTATATTCTTTGCTCATCAATATCCACCTCTAATCATTGTGTTATCATTATACTAATCAATGTCTTTCAATATTTTATTAAAAGTCTTCCTGGCTGCGATTAAAGCTTTGTCCATATTGTAATATTTATAATTAGCTAATCTTCCTGCAAAATATAAGCCTTTTATTTTCTCAGCCTTTGACATATATTTTTCAAATATTTCTAAATCCTTATCTGTTCTTGTAGGATAATATCTATTCATTTTTGAGTCCACTTTGAACTCATGAGAATACTCCTCAGAACTTATTTGATAATCTAAATGATTTTGAATGGGTAACTTCCCATAATTAGTTATTCGTGTGAATTTATACTTATGATTAGGGTAAACATCAACACAAGGATCTCCAAATTTCGCCTCCTTGTCATTAGGAACAACTTTATTCTTAAATGTCAAGCTTCTATATCTTAACTCACCATACTCATAGTTAAATAACTCATCAATTGCCCCAGTAAATAATACTATTGCTGGCTCACCTTCGTAGTAAACACACTCTCCCTGGATCTCCAAGGCTTTTATACCATCAACGGACAACTGTATGTCAATATTTTTGTGGTCCAAAATAGCGTTAAATAGAGCCGTATAGCCTTCTTTAGGTAAACCTTCATATTTGTCTTTATTGTATCTATCATAATAGCTCATATATACAGGAACCCTTTTGAAAATGCTTTGGTCAACCTCTTCAGGCTTCAGCCCCCATTGTTTTGCTGTATAGGGTAAATAATCTTCTTCCCATAAAATATTTGCAAATTCTCTTATTAAACTACTGTTAGCATTTAATAATTCAGGTACAGTAACGACTTCTCTATTAGGAAACTCTGATTTTAGAGCAGATATGATTAATTCAGCTTTATTTTTGTCAAATAACTTTTCTACCGTATGAAAACCAAATGAACAAGTAAACCAATCTTGATAGCTTTCAAAGAAAACTTGAGTTCGCAATTCAAATGGAATAAATTCTGAAAATTTATTTAACCACTCCCATATTTCATCATCGTTGGTGTGAAAAATATGCGGTCCATATTCATGTATTAAACATCCAGTTTCTTTATCTACTCGGTCGTAACAATGTCCTCCTATATGATTTTTCTTTTCAATTATTTTTACTTTATAACCTTCCTCCGCTAAGTTTCTTGCTATATAGGCTCCGGAAAACCCAGCACCGATTACAACTATCTTCAAATTATCTCCTCCTATGCAGAAAAACCAGATAATTGAATAATTACCTGATTTTCTGTAATTACTTTTTGACAGCACCGACTAATCTCTGTTTATTGTAGCCACTAAAGTCTACAAAGTGATGTATTCTAGAATAAATAGCTGCTATTTTAGAATAATTGGGCTGGGCTTGAACCAATACTTTCCCTTTATCTAGAGTCCCAAATTTCTTATAAACATCTGTTACTCCACCTTGTAAAACTTGTGTATCTATTGAATTATATTGTGGTAAACCTTCAATAATAGCATTTACAAATCCATATTTAGCACTTTCTAAACTTGTAATAATGTCGTTATTATGTTGACCTATGTGATCCCTAGCATTTTTGGTATTAGATAAATAAAATGAATAACTTCTAGTACCTAACTTTATTGAAATGGGTAAAGCAAATACTAAACCATATTTCTCAACAGATAAAAATGATTTGTTTCGCATTTTGTCATATAAATCCATCATATCCTTAAGATTTTCTTTGAAATTGTAGCCAACTTCAGGCGTCAACTTAGAACATCTATAATAATTATCCTTATCATATTTTTCACCGGGTACTACACCATCACCTTTTCTTGCCTTCATACCTAAGCTTGCAAAGTCATCTTCTAAGGTCATGTAGGCCTCCTCACCTAATGCTCTAGCTAAATATAATACAGAGTTTACAACTCCACTCCCACCGTGCATAAAATCAGGAGCTACTACAGAACTTGCTAAATCTAACTTATCTTCACTCATAAAGGTTGGATCTCTTACGATAATTCTTTCTTTGCCATAATGTTTTTTATAAATTGGATATTGACTGGGGTTAACACAGAAATACCAATTATCAATTCCAAATTCCTCAAGCAAGTCAGGAGTATAAGCAACCTCTGCTCGCCCATGACTATAAATGTAAATATTATATTTCAATCCATGTCTTTCTTCAAATCCTGGGGAACAAGAAGGCTCAAAGTTTACCGGTAAATAACTAGAACTCCATAATGGTTCAGGACCATTATCATATAACATTGGGAATTCAATATGACCATCTGCTAAAATTTCAGGTATGAAACTATTTTCAAATTCATAATGCTCTTTATTTAATTTGTCAACTTCTTCTTGTGTCCACTGTTGCATCCCACTATCATAATGAATAACACCATTTTCTTGAATTTCAATATGCTCAAAGGTTTTATTTAACTCTTTTATTTCTTCTTTAGTCAACTTCATTAAATTTCACCTCTTAATCTTTTTGCAATCTCCTCAATATTATTGATTTGGTCAGAGTAATCATCAATATTTTCAATGACTTCTGCTTTTTCACTCTCAGTTAAAATGTCTGTTTCTTGTATTTTTTCAATAGCCTCTAATCTGTTATCTTCAGCAACCTGTTTGGAGGACCTGTGCTTTCTTTGCCATACTCCACCTTCTGCTTCAATCCTAGCCTTTGTTTCAGCATCCACTCTTTCAGTTATTTCTTCGGCAAGATTTCTATATTTCTCTACAAATTTATCCATTTCTTCGTCAATGTCATAAGTTTCTAAAAAATCATCTTTTTGAGGCTTCAAATCAAATAATGATACAGCATTTTCTTTTTTCGGTTTAATCTTCCTCTTTTCTGCACTTAATTTGGCCATTTGTTCTCTACGATACTTCGCCCACTCAGCAAGCCCCTCCTCTTGAGAATACTGCTTTTGCTTTTCATTAAATGGATCTATAATGTAATTTATAACAGTATTTGAGAAGAAACTTTCTGGCAACACATAGCGACCAAAGAAACCTATTGGCTCTAATATTGGCTGAGCTTCAGGTGTGCTATCTACATAATCATCAACTTCTCTATAATTCCATCTTTGAAATTCTGCTGTTCTATTTAATGCTAATCTTAAAAAGTCAGCTCGTTTACCATTGTCATCAATAACAGCCACTAGCACTTTTTTAATATTGTTTGCTTTTGCTAATTGTAATCTAAAGTTCCCATCAATTACTTTCAAATCAGAATCTAACACAATAGGAGATATGAAATTTAACACCTTTATAATGTTGTCTAATTTATCTCTATTGCTTTCATGTAATATCTTAAACTCTTCATTAGGAACAATATGATTAACATCTAAATATCCATAATATATAACATTGACTTCATCTAAAACTTTTTCATATTCAACATTAGTACTTACTTCATTTTCTACAACTACGAACTCATTTATTTTCAATGAATTAGATAATAATGTTCCTGGATATTTATCTCCTATAACTTTTAATAATGCTTGCTCAAAGCTTTCTTTGTCTCCAACAAAAACATTACCCGATAAAATGACAGTGTTCTCTAGTTGTTTTATTTTTATTTCTCCAACTAAATCCTCAAATTGTTCTTTTAACTTAACTTGAATATTCATTAAATCCTCTCCTTTTAATTCATTACATACATTATACTAATTGCTTCATAAAGACTCACCCACCTACTTTTGTTCCTGACAAAAAATTGAGGTGGGTGACTTCTTTACCAAGATCTATTAAATTTCACCTAAACACTAAATATATCATCTTTTTCTGGGTCAATTATTTCATCAGCCAAATTATCTTCAACTTTACCACCAGCTCTTCTAATCTTCATTACCTCTTCAACTTTTTTAGCAGCCTCTTTGAATAAATCTTCATTTTCTTCAAGCATTTCTATGGCAGCCTTTTTGCTAGTACCTAATTTAATTGAACCATCTTCTTCAAATACGTGTCCATTTGCTTTGAGTGCTTTAATCGCTTCTTTACTTGGATATAGTGAATATGTTCTCCCTTCTAAATTAATAGCATCTATTTTGGCACCAACCTCTATTATCTCAGCTGGCCTGTTAATGCCTTTAGCAAATGTAAGAATAGTAGAACCTGATTGAAATGGTGGTGCAATTTTATTTTTAACTACTCTAAAAGCAACCTCAGTTCCTATGATTTCTTGTCCTTCATTGATTTGCCCCTTTCTACTAACTCTGATTCTTTGTGAAGCGTAAAATTTCAATGCTCGTCCTCCGGGGGTGTCTTCGGGCGACCCAAACATGACTCCTACTTTTTCTCTTACTTGATTAAGGAATATTACCGTACATTTATAATCATTAGCTAATTTTGCAATTATCCTCAACTCTTTAGAAAGTATTCTAGCTAACAAGGCCATCGTTGCTTTTTCCGGCTCGTCAAATTCCGCTTGCGGTATCAATGAAGCCACTGTATCGACAACAATTAAATCAACTGTGCCAGTCTCAATCATCGTTCTCACAGTATATAACACTTGTTCGGCAATAGATAACTGAGTTATCCCTAATTTATCTGTATCAACGCCAAGTACACGAGCATATGAGGGATCTAAAGCTTGCTCGGCATCTATGAATAATGCGTTTCCACCTTTTCTTTGAACATCAGCAATAGCGTTTAGCGCAATAGAAGTTTTTCCAGAACTTTCGGGTCCAAATATTTCCACAATCCTTGAGACGGGAAAACCTCCACCAAGCAAATTGTCAAGTACTATCGAACCTGTGGATATACATTCGACATCTAGAGCATTCATTTCGCCTAATGGTGCAATTTCTACTTCTTTTTTAGAACCCTTAGTTATCTTTTTATTCAAAGCAGCCATAGCTTTCTTAAATGCTAAATACTCTGGGGTTTCTTCTGCAGTTACTTTTTCCTCTGACATTTACATCTCTCCTTTATATTGATTATATATCTATTATACCATTTTTAATCTTTTATTCATTCAGAAATCTTACTTTCAGCACCATTTATTCTATAAAATAATCTTTCATTCATATATTCTTGTTGAGTAAAATCCTAAAGTAAAGCTTCGTTTTCTGAGTTTAGAGGATACTGCAACTTTACCAAGCTCCCCTTTTTCTTAGCCATCCATTATCTCTTTTTTAGTAGGTATATTTACAGTTAATCCTTTGTTTATCAAATTGAATATTTCTTCAGTTGTCCTTACTTGTCCGAAATAAAAATAACCTTGGTTTTCTAAAATAGCTAATTTCATTTTATGCAAAAAGTCTATTAAATCATTATATGAGTATTGATAAACTTTTTCTTCAATCTGCGTTTTTAATTTATCTGTTAATGTTATAAAACTTATATAATTGGAATAACCCATAGATTTGCAAGCCATTTCGATAAACAATTGAACATTGATGTTTTCTCCAAATAGTTGAATCATAACATCTAATGGAAAAGAATCATCTTCAGCTACTTTTTCAGGTATAACTTCATTTTTGAAATATTGTATTGCAAGCTTTCTATACTCATCTTGATTTTTCTTGTCAAGTTCAGTTTCACAATACCACAAATGATTTCCTGATGCCTTTATTACTTTTCCATCTTCCATCTCTAATTCAAACATTTTTTTAGGCAAATGTTTATCATAAACTTCAGTTACAATTACTGGTTCCCCATCTGAACCAATAATTTTATCTCCTGGCTTCAGATCTCCAAACTCAATAATTTTTGTTTTGTAGTTCTTTTTCATGTTCGCTTAGTCTCCTTATTTTTTTAGTTGTTTACTTTTAAGGACCACTTTTTGTATCCAGAATCATAGATTGGAATAGTGTTTTCTTTGTCTACTAGTTTGCTTGTGAATCTATCTAGTTCGCTCAAAAAAGAGCCGGAAGAAAGCTCCAGCTCCATGAATTCTTTTGCTTTGTCAAGGGTAATCTTATCAAGTTCATTGGACAATGTTTTTAATACTTTTTCTAACATAAGTAAATTTTCCTTGTAGATTTATTTACATATATTATACCAATTTTTACTCGATTATTACCCTAACTTTTGTTTGCGAGTGCAAGGATTTACCCCCTCCAGTTCCACCTGCTATGAGTATTTGCGGGGCAGAGGTGATTTCTTTACCTATACTAACACCATTCTTCTTAGACAACTTTTCTTGCCCAGAATTCACTGCGAAGCCAAGTACTCTTTCAATAGTTCCTTCTTCATGATTCGGCACAGGAACACCATTTTCAGAACCTAATGCCAAAGGAAAATAACTCCAATGAATATGCTTTGGATCTAAATATCTTTCATGCCACATTGCTATTTGAGGTAACTTAGGAGAAACTCGGATAGCTGCAACCCCTGCATTAAAATCAAATCCTTTGTACTTTTCGTCAGTATCATCTGAAACCCATTGTCCATTTCCACCAAATATCAAATTGAAAGATTCCATAAAACTGTCCACTTCTAAAATGTCAAAATCAGTAGGCATATATAAATACATTTTCTTTGGGTTGATTAAATCTTCGCTCCATTGAAGAACCTTAAATTCAGTGTTTATTGTAGGCACAGATGATTTGTCTCTATTAACAAATCTCATTTTTGAACCTTTGAGTTCTAATATTCTTTTTAATACCTGTTCTCTTTTAACAACAATTTTATTAGCTGTAAATATAGAGAAAAACATAGCAAAGTATGCTATGAATACTGAAATAAGGAGTAATTGCCAGTTATCCATAAGTCCACCCATTATAGCGACAATTAAACCAAATACATATATCAAAAGAAAAATTAACTTAAAAGGTATAGGCTTAGTTCTGGGGTCTTTTGTGGTGAACTGTATTCTTTTCACTATTTTTTGATTTATGCCTTCTTTGGCAGCCTCAGCCTTTATCGCAGTCGCACTTCTTTTTCTTCCAAATAAGGTATGTTTTACTCTGTCTTTAAGAAACTTAGTAAGAATGAAGATGCCAGGAGGAATTATCAAATATAAAATTGCAAATAAAATTATTTTACCCATTATTTTTCCCATCCTTTTTTACACTGGAACTATGCAAACCTATAATATTATCTTGTCTTTTAACTCCTCTTCTATCTAATTCCTCAGCCATTTTCATTGAAATTAATATTGATTTAGGAGTTGAGTCTGCCCAAACAGCTGCAATTTTAGCATTTCTATCATACCATTTTCTAATATTTGCATTGGCTGCATCAGATAAGTCTGGCCTATCTTTAAAATATCTCAATGTGCTAGCAGCGTTTCTTGCTTCAGTTATAGTTATTAAGTAATCATCATATGCAGATAATAATTCATAATTATTTAACTTTTTAATTTCTTCTTCTGCCTCTTCGACTGTTTTCAAGAAAAATACTGGTCTAGTCAGCATTTTACTGTAATTCAAGTGCTCAGAAAATGTTTTAAAATCCTTTTGTAACCATTGTAGATTAGCTTCAAAATTTCTTTCTGTTAACCCGTATTTCTTGAAGTTTTTATATGCTTCAAATTCTCCTATTCTTCTATCTAATAATCTTCTTTTTTTCAAGCCTGAAATATTACGGGTTGCACCGGCATATTCTATTACTCTAGAATCTAATCTTTCTTCAAATATTTGCTCTCCTCTTCTCTTGACTTCTGCAGATACATATGGAGGTATAGGCAATCCATATTGAAGATTTTCATAAACATCTTCGGCAGCGTCTTCAATAAACCTGTTCCACTTGCCTTCAACAAGATTTAATTTATTAGGAGTTAATTGATTTCTTATTGCATATTCTAAAGAAACTATTATTGTTTCGATTGGATGAGGAGTTGTTTCTAAAATTTTTGAAATTGATGATAAACTTTTTAATCGACCTATTGCTGATATCTCATTCTTTATAGCAATAGGAACATCAACCTCTCGGTCTATCGCTAATAATTTGTAATACAATTCTTCGCGTGTTTCAGCGTGCATATCGTTACCATACGGGCAAGCTAAAAGCTTTGCTCTGCAAGGATATATTTTTCCTTCATGATTTATATGATACATAAATAAACCTCCTTTTTGATTAAATTGAAAAAGACTTTGTATTATTATACCCCATCTATAGTTTTCAATATCACTTAAAATAAAAAAAGGCACCCTAGATTACCAGGGCACCTTTGGTGAACTACCACCACTTATAGAAATGGATGGCTTCCTGCTTCCATGAGTTCACAACGTACACTCTCCACAGGCGTAACTTCGGACAGTTCCTGCCCTAGATATAGCAATAATAAGGTTATTGACTTTACTACAGACCAAATGGATTATCGTCATCATCGCCAAATGGGTCATCGCCAAATGGATTATCATCAAATGGGTCATCATCAAATGGATTATCTTTTACTTCCTGTTTTGGTTGAGGTTTCGCTGGTGAGCTACCTTGAGCTGAAGTTCCTCCAGGATACCCTTCTTTCGCGTAATTTATATTACCTACACCTTCAACATAATTGAACTTGGTAATGCCTACGCCTACTTGATGTGCAACAACTGATTGAATTAATTTTTTCTCATTTGAATCTTTGGGTGTGTATTCTCTGGCCTTTCTTTCTCCATATACCATTACAAAAGTTCCAGGCTTTACACTTCTATGAAGATTTCTTGCTTCATCACCAAAGATAGAAACATTGGTCCATATAGTTGGCCCATCTACCCATTGGTCACCTTCCTTAATTCTTGGGGTTTCTGCTATTGAAAAATTAACAACGCAATTATTGTTAGCAAGTTCTCTGACATCTTCAATAACACCTATTCTTCCCATAAAAAGTTCCATATGCCTCATTTTATCATTCTCCTTTACTATTCTTTAATTCTATTATACCAATAAGATCTTGAACTTTATTTATTGTATTATACCAAAAAAAAGAGAGCCGAAGCTCTCTTTAGTCAATTTATCTTTATTTATGATTTGTTGCTTCACTATTATGATTTGTTACTGCACGACTAAATATAACTCTTAATGCGTGTGCAGGATTCCATTTTGGGCTGTTGCTGTAACCATTAACGTGTGGAATTTTTGGAATATTTGCTGGATAAGTCCCTTTAGTATTCTTGAACTCACAGTATACGTCAAACGAACCGCGATAATCCTTGTTTGAAATTATATTATCTCCATTAACTCTACCTGGAACAGAATTCTTCCATTCAGCCTCGTATTTCCAGTTTATACCTAATTCATAAGGCTTACCTTCATCACTTGCCCACTGAGATCTTATGTTGAATTTATTGATGTGTTCATTCCAACTTTTAACCCCAGGGTCAGTTGGTTTAAAGTATTCACTTTCCATACCCAATGGATGAATTGTAGTAATCGCAAGTTCAGGTGTTCCACCATAAAGTTTTACATATGTTTGTTTTGCCGGATCTTTTGGATATGAAGTTAAATCACTTTGTCCAGTATTTCTTACATACCAAACATCTGCACGAACTGTTCTATCATTGTTGTCTCTGAAGAATACTAATTGATTATCTTCGTTGACCTTATTGTGCTTATCTATCTCTACTTCTTGTGTAAATAATGGATTTTCATTTAAGTTATTATCAGAGTCGTTGTTAGCCCTAACTTGTCTTTCAACTGTACAATTATAAACTTTTTGACAGGATGTTCCATCTGTATAGAACCCAGCCCGAGCAGTTTCATGCGAACCTTTCCCAAGTATTCCTGCATTTGGTCCTGGAATTGTAGGAGTTTTAAGCATTCCGCTACCTTTTCCGTTAGTTATAACTGTTCCACCAACCCGATTTCTAACTCTATTGAATCCACTTTCATTACAGTTCACAGCAAACAATTGATAACTTGAGTGTTCTTTTTCACTTGGTTTCTTACTTGTTGAATCTATCATTCTTGGTCCATCATCTTTCCAAGGTGTTAATTCTGTCCAACATTTTTTATATTTTGAGCCATCACTGCGATAAAAAGTATCGCATTTTTCTATCTTTTCCCTTGTCTGTGGTTGACAATGGGTCGCTGTATAAGTATCTTTAGTCAAAACTTTTGTTATTTCATAAACTCCACCATGATGACTTAGAATACTTGATACACCCATGCCCTCCAGGTTTAGTTCAGGTGTCATATTAGTTCTTGAACCATTTACAAATGTTGATTTCCAAGAATTCCATGCTGAAATCGAATCTCCATACACAGGCAAAGTCCGCCCTTCAGCTGCGTGTTTGCCAGCTGGTGTAACATTCTGTATGCTATCATTATTCATTCTTCCACCTGGTGAGTAAACATGGCTGCCTGATGTTCCATTTTTTGTATATGCAGTTACACTTTCAGTCTTGTAATCTACACATCGCCATAATGGGCCTTCTTGAGATTCGGGTGGCTTATTCCATATAATCAATTTACCTTTTAGTCCTTTTATTTTTGAATATTCATTATTGACATTTTTATTTGAACTATCTAAAATGTTTATAGATGAAAACTCAACATCGTAATCTCCTGGGTTACGCGCTGTCTTACTTGCTGAAGCTACGATACGGTGTCCTGGTTTAAGGTTTTTCTCTGTACCGTTTACTGGAGACCATCCAGACACTGTATGATTCTTCCCATTATACTCAAAAGTTCCAGAATTAGCTTGTAGTGTAATTGGAAGCTCTGGTTCTTCATAAGTTGCTGAACATACTATAACAACACCAGGTTTATCCCCCCAGTATTTTTTACCATGGGCTGAATCTAAATACTTGTTAAAAGAGATCTTTGCGTCGTCAGATTCTGATGTATTATTTTTGTGTTTCGACTTAGGTAATTCATGGGTATATCCAGCCTGGGTATATAAATAGCCAGGCTCGTAACTTTTACCAGTCGTAGCGTGTTTCCACGAGTTATTTGAACCATACCACCAGATAAACTCAGATTTCTTACAGGCCGCAGCTAAATCGTCTCCTTCTCCAAAACCTTGTGCGTTTGGGAGATTATTTAATTTTTTAGTCATACTAGTTTCGTTATCATAATCATTTAAGGCCATAAATTGATCCCATGCTTCTCTAGTGCCTCTTCCACCAGCTACATGCCACCAAACACCCGCTCCTGTTCCCGGGATTCCTTCATGTCCACTTCCACTTCCACTATCAGCGAAAACATTTTGAATCATAGAAGTTGAAATGAAAGAAATGATTAATATAAATAATAAAAGATAAGAAATTATTTTATTATCTTTTTTGTTTCTCATGTAAAAC
>FZPS01000168.1_pt23 | contig 93600 bp, 89 predicted proteins | sample 1817821 | NCBI WGS metagenome assembly FZPS01 (sample SAMEA104158645, study PRJEB21678) | metagenome | place: Germany | collected 2015-04-21
CTGAAGAACTCCTTGTGGCTGCTGATTAGCCTGTGCAAGCATTGCTTGAGCTGCCTGATTTAAGATATTGTTCTTTGAGAAGTTCATCATTTCCTTAGCCATGTCAACGTCTCTAATTCTTGATTCTGATGCTGTTAAGTTTTCAGACATAGTGTTCAAGTTAGTAATTGTATGCTCTAATCTGTTCTGGTTAGCACCAAGTTTAGCTCTTGCTGTTGAAACTTTTTCAATAGCACTGTCAATTGAAGTTATAGCTGATTTTGCACCACTATTTGAATCAACTGTTAATGTTCCAATTCCTAGAGCTGTTGAGCTAGCACTAAAGCTATTTAAGTTAAGTGCTAAGGAATCATTAGTTGTTCCTGGTCCTATTTGTAGTGTTAGACTAGCAGAATTATTTAATAAGTTTAGGCCGTTGAATGTAGTAGATTTAGCTATATGATCAATTTCATCAACTAATTCATTAATTTCTGTCATTATAGCTTCTCTATCTTTTTCTTGGTTAGTATCGTTAGCAGCTTGAACAGCTAACTCTCTCATTCTCTGTAGGATTGCATGAGTTTCGTTTAATCCGCCTTCTGCAGTCTGGATTAAGGAAATACCATCCTGTGCGTTTCTTGAACCTTGATCAAGACCTCTGATCTGAGCTCTCATCTTTTCAGAAATGGATAGTCCTGCTGCGTCGTCTCCAGCTCTGTTTATTCTTAGACCTGAAGAAAGCTTTTCCATAGCCTTTCCAGCAGCTGTGTTGTTTATACCTATGTTTCTGTGTGCATTTAATGCGTTAAGATTGTGATTAATAATCATATGTGTACCCTCCTTGTTTTGTTAATAGGCATCCTTGCCTGAATTTTATATTAAGTTTAATGTTTTTATTAAACTTAAACTCTAAAATAGTACTATTTTATTGTTTATACTTACTATATCGTCATATAATTTAAATACTTTATAGGTATTTAGATTTTTTTATTAAAAAAAATTGAATCTACATTAAACTTTTTATTATAACTATTTCTTAGGTTTTTATTTTCGTTCATAGAATCTAATTGCCTCTTTATCTTTAGCTTTTTTTCATTCATAAGTTTGTTCATTTTATCTTGGAAAAATAATATTTTTAGTTCCGTGCAAATAGCTCTAAATTCCTCCTGGCTGTATTTTAATTTTTCTATAGCCTTAATAACCTTGCTTCTTTTCTCTATGAGACTTTCTAAGAGGTCATAGTCTTCCTTTTCAACTGCCCCTATTAATTCAATTGTCGTATCTTTATACTTAATAAGTTCTTTCCTTAGCTGAGAATTCATTTTTCACGCTCCTTATAAGGAATCCATGGCTCAACCACCATAGCCACCTAACTGCTGGGCCAACCACATGGACTGACTATTCAATTGGTTCATAGCCTTCTCTAACTTTGCAAACTGTGCATAGAACTTTTCCTCTTTCTCCCTTAGCCTTTTATTAAGGTCTTCTATCAATCGCTCTTTTGCTGTTAATTGCTCAGACAACATATTGTTAAGGTCAGAAAAGTCCCCCTTAATACCTGCCTTTTCTAATAGCATTCCCTTTTTTCCATTAGAATCTCTAGTAGTCCTTACATAGTCCTGAAGAATATCATTTATTCTTTGGAAAATTCCAAGTTCTTGATATCTTTGATTTCTATCAGTAGAAGACATATCTGCTCTATACCTAGGCTGGCTAGTAGATCTCTTTGTAAATAATTCTGCTACCTTATCACCATTGTTTTGAATAGCCTCTTTTAACTTAGACTCATCTATAATTATCTTTCCTCTTTGTGATATATCTGAAGATGTAGAAAGACCAATGTCTGCAAGCTGTATTCCAATATTGTCGGAATCATAAAGATTTTCGCTATAGCTAGCCTTTACCGGATCAAAGAAGGCAGTTCTCATTCTAGAAAGCATAGCTTCTAAATAGGTATCCCCTTTAAGTAATCCCTGCTTAGCTTTTTCTTCCCAAAGCTCAATTTCTTTCTCCGACATGGCTTCCTTTTGTTCATCTGTTAAAGGCTTATAAGAATACTGCTTTCTCTCTGTAATTTTAGAGTTAATTTTATCAATCATAGAATTGTACTTGTCTACAAATTCAACTATTTTATTAAAGGTTTTTTCCGGATTTGAGCTTACAGTTAACTCTATATCCCCTGTTTCAGATGTAGTGTTTTGTAGCAAGCTATAAGTTATACCATCAATGGTAAAGTTGTTATTTGGCTTAATTACTGTATTTACGTTTCCATTAGGATCCTTAATAGTAACAGAAGCGTCAGTTCCTGCAATCCTAAAGTTGTATCTTGTGCTTTCGTTAGGATCCTGAATGCTATTATCAGTTTCAATATTAAATAAAGTTTTTAAAAAATCTGAGGATTTTTCATCTTCGCTATTCCAGGATACATTTAGCTGTTGGCTAGAACCTGTATTAATGGATGATATAGTAAACCTACCACTTAATTCACTGTAGGATGCTTTTACCCCTGCTTTGTTAGAAATATCATCTAAAATATTCTGTATAGTTTTATTCTTGTCTGTTCCTGAAAAATCATAGGAAAAGTCTTTTCCGTTAATAGTAAAGTTAACCTTATCGCCAAATAAGCTGGACATTTTACTGTCTGCACTAGGTGCCAGACTAAAGTTACTACTACTGAAACCTAAAGTTTTTACAGCATTACCACTTATATTTATGTTTCCAAGATTGCTGTCTGCCGCTGTATTCATTAAGTTAGTTAACTTTATTCTATTGTTATCAAAGGATAGATCTGCTCTTAACTTTGAAGATATATCTTCAGGTTCACCATCTACATTACCATTTCCATCTAGCTTTTCCGCTTTTCTTAAAGCATCATTGATTGCTTGAATAAATCCATCATTTTCTTGCTGAAGATCATAAGAACCTTCTTGCAGTGTTACCCTGTAATTGCTACCGTCAATATTTACTATTAAAGTGTCATTAACACCAGCCTTAATGTTAACATCAAATTTGAAAGAATCTTCTACTAGCATATCTCCAGTTAGTTCATTTCCATCTATCTTTACTGTATTATCTGTATTAGAATTACTAAATAAAATTTGAGTTCCGTCATCAGATACTTTAGCTCGAAGCTTAGATGCTATATTAGCTTCGCTACCATCTGAGCTTAATTCAGACTTTGCCAGTTGGGAGTTTATATGATTAGCTAAATCACTAAGACTTTTATATTCACCTGAAGTTAAGCTAACGGTATATTCCTTGGTTTCTTCCCCTTCTGTAATTGATACTTTGATACTTTCCTTAGAGAAATTTACAGGGAATGAAACTTGGTTTTCTCCTTGTCTAACCTTTACAGCTCCACCGCTTTGACTTGCTTTGGTAGCAGTTACTATATCTGAAAGGGTATAGGTTCCTGCCACTGCATTGGCACCAGCAGAGGCTGTAGCAAATCTTGCAGCACTACTAGACACTTCAAAACTAGAATAATTATTGGTTGAAAGCATATATGAATCAGCTTTTAGCACATCAAAATAGGTACTTTTGAAGGTGTTTATATCACCGATAATTTCTCTATATAAATCCTGCTGCCACTGAATAAGCTGCTTTTCCTGAAGAACCTTATCTACTTTCATTTTTTCAACTTGCATTAATTGTTTTACCACATTATCCGTATCTAAACCTGTGGCTAAACCTGTTATTCGCAAAGTATTACTCATTTATATCCCTCCAATATATTGCTAGATTTTTAAATTGTTACCCCTTTAGCTGCTTTATAAGCATCATGCCATGTGTTCCTAACATCTACTATTATTGGTAACACCTCCTCCATTATTGTTAGATCTTTTTTTAAGTTTGCTTCAACAAGTCTTCTTACTATAAAGTCATAAACACTCATTAATTGTTTTGCCCAGTCTCCACCTTTTTCCACATCTAAAGTAGCCATTAATTCATAAAAAATATCCTGTGTTTTTACTATATTTTCATGGGCTACAGATATCTTTTTATCCATAATAGCTTGTCTACCTAACTTAGAAAACTTTACGGCACCATCAACTAACATTAATAATAGTTGTTCCTTTGATGCAAAATTTACACTATTTTGTTTATATACTGCATATGGATTATTTAAAGCCATTTTTTCTTTACCTCCTGCTATCTATGAATAAACCTTTGTATTCATTAGCGTTTTTTAATGTCTCTTCTTTTTCAGCCTCTATATCTATTTCTTCTATTTTTACTGCTTCTATAGTTATTCTTTTGTTTTTTGTATACTTTTCTATATCAAACTTTTCCTTGGGGTTTCTTTTATTATTCTTTTGTTCTCTCCGCTCGTCATACTTATGCTTGTGTATTAAAATATCTTTCTTTCTATGAACCTTACCCTCTCTAGTCTCATCATTTATTCTTTGTCTAAGGTCCGTATCAATCTTATTGAGCCTGAACTCCATACTTACCCCTCCTTATCAAGAGCTTGTACACTTTATCCCTTAAGCCTTTTTGTCGATAAGGATTCCAACCATTTCACACATTTGCGCTACCATATCTAGTATTTTTTTAGGTGGAACTTCTTTTATAACTTCTTTAGTTTTACTATCTCTTATTCTTATCATTATAGAATTACTAAATTTTTCGTGGGTTTCATATTCTGCATAGGTGTTATTATCCTCTAAAAAACTATTAAGCTTTTCAACTGCTTTTTTTAGATCATCTTCATTTAAAGCAGTTTTTTCATTATAATTGGCTTCCATTAGTTCCCTATCTAGACCTATACTTATGTCTTTTTGTCCTTCCAAGCTGAGGTTTGCAGTCTGCATTGGTCTTCCTTGACCAGTTTTCATAACTTCCATATTATTCACCTCATTTACTATTTGTTGGTTTTTACATTTTTCAGCATACTTGTGTTAAATGCTGTTGCACTGACATTTTCTTCTTCTACTGCCTTATAAAGCTCTTTCCTCAATATGGTGATCTCCCTTGGTGCATCGATAGCTAGTTTAACTGAGCCGTCGTCCAGCTTAACCACTGTAATTTCTATATCATCGCCAATTAAAAGAGCCTCTCCTTTTTTCCTTGTTATAACTAACATATTATCACTCCTGAATTAAAGGATGTTTAATCAAATACTTATCATTATCCAATATTATTTGTTCCCCTGATTTGCTACTTATATTTATTATTATTGGTGCCTTCAAATTTACTGTAATACTTTCCAAATTAGAATTTAATGTTACAGTGGACTGTAGCAAAACATCTTCAGGCTTCTCTATATTTAATCTCTTAATCAAGCCCTCCTTAAGTTCAACCTCATATTCCTTATCAACAGTAAAAGGACTTATGGTCACCAGGCCTACCTCTGGATTCTCTACAGAATGTAAAATATTGAAGACCTCATTTTCTTCTGCAGGAAATAATATAAATTTCCTTAAGCCCTCAAAGCCAGGTAAACCTTTTTTAAAAGTTATTACTTCTGTTTCATCATACTCTCTAATTCCATGATGAGTAGTTTGAAATTCCATTCTACCACTCCTATCTATCTAAGATAATCCATCAGTGTTGATTGCAGTACCCTTGCACTGGTTTGTAATGATGCCATATAAACTACCTGCATAGTAGCATATTCCATAGTTTTTTCTGTAATATCTATATCCTCTGTTTCTGAAAGAATTTCTCGCATATTATAGGTTTCCTCTTCGTTTCTCAATTTTGCACTGTCCATTCTATTCTGCTTAGCTCCAACCTCTGAGCGGATTTTCAGCAGATTGTTGATAGTATCTGTTATCCCTTTTAAGTCGTCTCCATTAATCAACTCTAGTGATTTAGCAGGGTCAGGGTTACCATTATTATCTTTCCCATCTAAGTGATTAGTTATGTTAGTTAGTAAGTCCATAAGATTATATTCCGTTCCATCTTCACTGGTAAACTCAATAATATCTGCTGCAGTTACATTGTACTCCATGCTTACCCCTTGTGAAATTTCCACAGACATTCTACCTTTAATCATTGCTATTTCGTTCTGCACATTTACATCGGTAGAATTAGGATCTAACTCCTCCCCGGTTCTTGAGTTGTAATAAAGTCTTGTGTTGTTAGTATCTATATCTGGCCCTACTTCTAGTGGTTTAGTAGTACCTCTTGTACCTCCAAATATATATTTACCATCAAAGTTAGTGTTTAGAATTTGTGCAATTTCTCCTACTTTTTCATTTATTTCGTCCTTAATAGCCCTTCTCTCATTTTGGCTGTAAGAAACATTACCTGCAGATATTAAAAGTTCCCTAACTCTTTGTAAAACGTCTCCTGCTTGTCCTAAAGCTGTATCTGTAGTATCTAGCCAATTTATAGTATCACTTATATTCTCGTTATACTGCCTATTGGCATTTATACTACTGTGAAGCTGCATAGCTCTAGCCACCTTAAAAGGGTTATCTGATGGTCTTCTTATTTCTTTTCCTGAAGTCATTTGTTGCTGAAGCTCTCTTAAGTTAGCCAGATTATTGCTCATATCTCTCAAAAAATTAGTTGATAGCATCTTATTAGTTACTCTCATATTTATCACCTCATTTTACTATCTTACTAGTCCATTAATAACAACATCCAACAATTGATCCAATGTGGATATAATTTTTGCATTAGCCTGGTAGGCATGTTGAAATTGTATTAAATTTGCCATTTCTTCATCTAAAGATACACCAGAGACACTAAGTCTACTTTCAGTAAAACTATTTAACAAGGATTGTTGATTCTTCACTATCCTTTTAGCTTCTTGTGACTGAACACCTAGTTTATCAATAGTATCTTTAAAATAGTTATCTATAGTAGTTCCGTTAGTATTACCACCAATAGTCATGCCATTGTTGGTCAATGTACTACCACCCTTTAAGGCGTCAAATAAATCTTTTCTTTCATTAATATTAAGTCCAAAATCCTGTACCTTTATTAAGGCATATCTAAGGGCAGCGATGGCTTTTGCTCTCTCTCCATCTGATTCACCGTCTACATTATTATTTTGTGTGTAATCAAACTCATTGTCATGAGTTCTAGTTTTAATCTTCATTACGTCATTTAATATTTCTTGATTTATAGAGATATTTTCTGCAGTTATGTCCTTTTCTGCTAGCAGTACTGCATCTAAGTTAATTAGATTACCATTACTGTATTCTGCTACCTGATTATTTACAAAGAAAGGCACAAAATCTTTTGCAGGTTCTCCAGCTGAAGTAACGTCTGACATACCACTGTGTACAGCGTTAACAGTGAAAGCTAAAGCCTTTGCCACTCTATTAAGCTGTTCCATATAGTTGTCTATATCTGTCATCATGGACATATATCCCTTTAACTCACCTGAGGAAGGTTGAAACATTTGTAATTCAGCGTAGGATACAGTATCTCCATTTTGGATTTCCCATCCGTCTCCCTTAATAGCAGTTCCGTCTTGAGATGCCCAAAGGACTCTAGTTTCTGAAATCTCCTTAACTGCAGCAGCGTCTAGGCCGGTAACAGTAATTGTCATCTTATTACCTTCAGAAGTCATATCTCCTAGCTTGTAATAGGTAAGTCGATAGGAACCGTCCCCTAGGTCTTCCATGTTAGTTATATAAGAAAACCTCTTAGCATCGTCTTTGTTCTCAGATTTTAATATGGAGCCGTCCTTTACATCTTGTGTATCAACAGGTCTTACATCATATCCCTCAAAGGATTTCTTGTCTATATTTATATTAAATTTTGAACTAAGCTGATCTAAGAGCAGGTCACGCCTGTCCATTAAATCATTTGGCATATTGCCGGCAACTTTAACCCCTATTATTTGTTGATTCACTTGATCCAATTGATTTAATAAATTGTTTATTTCAAATACAGAGCTTCTTATTAAAGAACTGGAATTATCTTTTAAACTTTTTAGCTGAGTATAGGTATGATTAAGTTCATCTGCTAAGGCCGCTGACTGTTGAGCCACAACAGTTCTAGCATTAGAACTGTTAGCCTGTTTAGAAAGCTGTTGCCAAGAATCGAAGAACTTTCCAATTAATGTGGAAATTCCTGTTTCTGAAGGTTCATTAAAGATACTTTCAATTTCTCCTAGAAACTTTTCTCTAGCCTCATAATGGCCGAAGGTACTAGTTTCTGTTCTTACTTGGTAATCTATAAAAGTATCTCTTATTCTTTGTATAGCAGATACTTGGGCACCAGTACCAAGCTGTCCTACTTCCGCTGCATTATTTAAAGTAGCCATGCCAAAAGGCCTAGTTGTTTCTATTTCAACTCTCTGCCTGGAATAACCTTCTGTATTGGCATTGGCAATATTATGAGAAGTAACATCTATAGCCTTTTGTTGAACAAATAAGCCTCTCTTAGCTATATTAAATGTTGAAAATAATCCTGACATCTTTTCACCTCTATCTCCTTAGTTTTCCGTATGCATTATAAGTTTTTGTATTTCTATCTGGTGATATTATATTTAACATTCTTGTACTAAAACCTAACCCTTGCCTAATTAGTGCATCATTTGTATCCTTTTGTAGTTGAACTGCTGATATTAACTTTTTAATGTGTCGAAAGCTATTTTCTAAGTCCAAATCCTTAGACTCTCTAACTATTTCACTCATAGCCTTTCCAGCAGTCTCTTTTCTTCTCTCTACTTCAATTTGGGCTATTTCCTTATTCACTGCCTGTATTTGCTCTACTATGGCCTCTAACTGAAAAACATCATTCCCCAACAATAATTTATGCTGCTCTTCCAATAAAGCAAGAAGTTTGTTCAAAGCATCTGCTTCCCTTATTACTATGTTCTTTAGCTTTTCGGAATCCATTATATTTCTCTTCCTTTCATGAAGCTTATCATTTTTTCAGCCACTAATTTTGAATCTATATTATAGGTTCCATTAGAAATCTCATTTCTAATTTGCTCTATCTGTTTCTCAGATACTTGAAAGTTTTCATCTAAGTTCATATGACTTAAACTCTTTCCAAGACTTGATATCTCAATAGAATCCCCTTGATCTTTTCTTGTTTCCTTAACTTCTATTTTTTTATTTGTTTTATATAAATTAATGACCTTATTTGGTGTAACTCCATTAATTTTCATAACTGATCCCCCAGAAATTTTCCTTTACTTATTTATCGTTTAATTTCTAATAAAGTTTATACTTTAAATTAAAATTGATAACTAAGGCTCTATTTATAAAAATAAAACCCAGGACATATTCCTGAGTTCATAAAGTAAAAATATAATGTAAGATTTTATTCAGCTACACTGAGTAAAATCTTACATATGTTATCATATAAAATTACTTTCCTAAGCTTTGAATTCTTTCTGCATTACTAACAATACTAGTAATTCTCACTCCAAAGTTTTCATCCACCACTACTACTTCTCCATAAGCTACTTTCTTACCATTTACAAGTATCTCTACAGGCTCTTCAGCTAGTTTATCTAACTCTATCAAGGAACCAGTACCTAATGAAAGTATTTCTTTAACGCTCTTTTTAGTTCTTCCTAAAACTACAGAAATCTCTAATGGTACATCTAGAATTAGATCTATATTCTTAGGATGGTCATACTCAGCAGAAGAGTGTAAAGGTTGAAACTGAGCCTTTTGCACCTCAACTGCAGGACCTTGCTCAATAGGCTTTTGTTGCAGATTAAAATTACCTGTTCTATTATCATTTTCATGATATGTTCCACTAGGGTATTGATTACTGCCTTCACTTCCACTATAAGCTTGATTTTGATTAGGGCCTTGCTGCTGAGCAGAGCTGCGGTCTTCTTCTGCAGGACTTGCCACTGGAAGATCTGTTGATACGCCTTTCTCTATTGTTTCATTTTCTTCTTCACCCATCATTATAGAAACTATCTTTTTAGCTGTTTTTATTGGAAGTATTTGCATTATATTGCTATCTATTAAATCTCCAATAGTCAGGCTAAAAGATATTCTAACTATTCTTTCATCGGGGTCGACATTGTTTACACTAATATCAGAATCACCCGACCAAACATTTGCTTCTGGCGGAGATATATTTACCTCTCTAGCAAACATTGTTGCCATAGATGTAGCTGCAGAACCTACCATTTGGTTCATGGCCTCTGCTACTGCACTTTCCTCTATCTCTGATAACTCCGTTGCTGCTACCTTGCCGTCGCCACCCATCATTAAACTAGCTATTACGGCAGCATCAGTAATTTTCATTACTAATAAGTTTCCACCTATTATACCACTTGTATACTTAACTTCTAAAGCAAGATTCGGCACTTGGAAGGTTTTTCTCAGTTCTTCTAAGGTTGTTATAGTAACTACTGGTGTAGTTATATTGACCTGTTGGTTTATTATCTGTGATAGCGCAGTAGATGCAGAACCCATTGAGATATTTCCTACTTCACCTAATAAATCCTTTTCTACATCCGATAATATTTCTTCTTCCTGCTGTGAAGCTGAAGAACTATCACCACCATATAATAGGGTATCAATTTCTTCTTGTGAAAGAAATCCATTACTCATAACTTTCCACATCCTTATCAATCATATCTAATATCTAATATCTCAATTCCCCTAGACTTTTTTACAATCCCTGGTCGAGCGTAATAGATCTTCTGATCTTCTGCTAGAATTGTAACTGCGTCTGTTGTTTTACTTTCTAAAGTTACTACATCACCTATATTAAGCTTCAAAAAATCATCAATTGTTATGTGAGCACTACCTAAAACAGCTGTTAAGTTCACATCCACTATGTTTAATCTTTCCTTTAACTTTTGCTGTGACTCCTTTATTAACTCATCATCAGCCTGCTGGAACCAATATTGAACTACCAGCTTATCCAGCACCTTTTCTATGCTCATATAAGGTATACACATATTAATAAAGGTTGTGTTTAGCCCTATTTCACAGGAAAATGTTATTAGTGCCACTGCTTCATTTGGTGCTAGGGTCTGGTTTAATGCTGGATTTGTTTCTAAGGACTCAATTTCTGGGGACACCTCAATAATATCTTCCCAGGCTAGCCTTAGATTTGATATCAAACCTGCATTAATTTGTCTAATTATATTTTTATCGATGTCTGTAAATTCTCTAAGCTTACTTTGTCTATCCCCTGGACCACCTAACAAAATATCATTTACTTGAAACACAAAGGAAGGATTAGTTTCAAATAAAATTGATCCGCTCAAAGGTGGCATTTTAAAAGTCGTTAATATCGTAGGATTAGGGATTGAATGTATAAATTCCTCATAAGTTATCTGTTCAATAGTTTCAATTTTAATTTTTGCATTGGTTCTAATTTGAGCAGTGAGATAATTGGAAATTATTCTAGCAAAATTATCGTGAATTAACTCCAGAGTTCTTAGGTGCTCTTTAGAAAATTTTTGAGGACTTCTAAAATCGTATAACTTTACCTTCTGTTTTTCTTCTTCTTTAGGAAGCTCATCGGGGTGTATATCTCCTGATGACAAGGCAGACAACAGTGCATCGATTTCACTTTGTGATAATACTTCTGCCATACATTTCCCTCATTTCATGCTAATTTATTTGCAATTCATCTATGTCTATTAATGTAACAATTTTTGAGCCTAGATTTACTATAGCTTTAACGTAAGGCTTATTAGTTTCATCTGTTATGTTCTCTAGCTGTTCTTCTTTTACTTCCATTACTTCGCTTACATTTTCAACTGCTACTCCTACCAATTCATCATTGACATTTAATATAATAATATTGTTTTTTTCTACATGCTTCTTTTCTACATCAAGGAGTAACTCCAAGTCTAACAAGGATATTACATTTCCTCTTAAGTTTATTAAACCTTTGATATATTCAGGAGCTGCAGGTACACTAGTCACCTTCATCATATCATTTATACTTTGAACCTTTGAAGTTTCAACAGCAAATTCTTCATCGTTTAGTTTAAACACAATAATTTGCAAAATTATCCCCCCTATAAGGTATTATAGTTAAATTTCACTTTTCTCATCCTACTACCTTTTTAATAGCTTCTAACACTCTCTCTGCCTGGAAGGGCTTAACAATAAAGTCTTTAGCGCCAGCTCTGATAGCGTCCATAACCATGGTCTGCTGTCCCATAGCACTGCACATTATAACCTTGGCAGAAGCATCATAAGCTTTGATTTGTCTTACAGCTTCGATACCATCCATGTCTGGCATTGTTATATCCATGGTTACTACATCTGGCTTTTCCTTTTTGTACATTTCTACTGCTTTGATTCCATTATTTGCTTCGCCTATAACTTCAAAGCCATTTTTCTCTAATATATCCTTTATCATCATTCTCATAAATGCAGCATCATCTACAATTAACACTTTAGCCATTTTATATCCTCCTCGTAATACTGTATTTTATTATTATACACCTAGTGCACTTAAGATCTTTTCCAATGAACCTGGTTTGGGAACATAGTAAAAATGTCCTCCAATTTTTATATCGTCTTCATTTTGGAAAATTGTTTCTATGTCTAGAACGTCATCATCAAACTGTTCTGACTCAATAAAAGTTGTTGATAAAATAGCACCTAACATGTCATCAGCCACTGCAGGTACAGAGGGTAAAATCAATAGGTTAGTGAACTTTGCAATAGCATTCATGTATGAGCCTGAAATTATGTTACCTATCTCACATAAAACAGAATATCCTAGCTCACTAAACTTATCTTCCTTTTTACCCGTTAATAATTCTATCATATTATTCGCTGTCTCGTCATCAAATACGAATAATATATTACCCGGAGTATCTCCTAATACTCGGACAATTACACCAATTACTCTTTCTTCGCTCTCTTCTGTATCAAATATTTCATTAAATCGTACAATTTTAACAGCTGGTACAGTCATATTAATCTTTTTATTAATCAATTGTGATAAGGCTGTTGCAGCATTTCCTGCCCCTATATTGCCTACCTCTGATAAAGCATCCAGTTGTATAGCATTGTATTTCCTTCTTATCATCTTGCACCCTCCTTGGTTATCTACTGTACTCCCTTTTTAGATTGCCTTCAATTTATATTAAAGCTGCCACATCTAATATTAGGGTAACAAGTCCGTCCCCTAAGATAGTTGCTCCTATATATTGTTTCATATTCTTCAAGGTCTTACCTAAATGTTTTATAACAATTTCTTGTTGACCTAAAAGCGAGTCTACTAAAAGTCCTGTAGTTTTGTCTCCAACTTTAACAATAACTACAAACTTATTATCACTATCTGATTCTTCTATTTTCAGTTTTTCATTAACTCTAACAAAAGGAATTACATTACCTCTATACATAATAACTTCCCTATTGTTAGACTTTTTCACCATATCTTCGCTAAAATCAATAACCCTATCTATATAGCCTAAGGAGATAGCTAATGTATCCTCTCCTACTTTTACAAGAAGAGCTTGTATAATTTGTAGTGTTAATGGAAGTTTTATAATAAAGGAAGAACCTTTACCCATTTCACTTTCAACACTAACAGTTCCACCTAAAGCAGTAATTTTTGTTTTAACAACATCCATACCAACGCCTCTGCCTGATATGTCAGTAACCTGTTCATTAGTACTAAAGCCTTGAGCAAAAATAAGGTTCTTTATATCATCATCTGCCATGCCTTCTGTACTTATTCCAACTCTCTCGGCCTTGCTTCTTACCTTTTCCACATCTATACCGTTACCGTCATCTTCTACTTTAATAACTGCCTTGGTTCCCTCTTGGTAGGCTATTAATTTTATAGTTCCCATAGGATCTTTTCCTTTTGCAATCCTAGTTTCCCTGTCTTCTATACCATGGTCTGCAGCGTTTCTTATTAAATGTATTAAAGGTTCACCAATTTCGTCAATTACTGTTCTATCTAACTCAGTGTCCGCACCTTTAATAACAAAGTTTATTTCTTTATTTAATTCCACAGACAGATCTCTTATCATTCTTGGGAATCTATTAAAGACTACATCTAAAGGTAACATTCTGATTTTCATAACTAAATCTTGAAGGTCAGATGTTATTCTAGCTACCTGTTCAAGAGTCTCATTCAAATCTGCCAACTTATGGTTTGAACCTATTTGCTCTAGTCTAGTTCTGTTGATAACAAGCTCAGATACCATATTCATAAACATATCTAGTCTTTCAAGGTCAACCCTTACAGATTGATGGACTTTCTTATGAGGAACATGTTCCTTACCATTAGCAGGAGACTTTCCTTCTTTCTTTTGATTGCTAACTACAGCTTTTGCAGCCTCCTTAACTTTCTGTGGAGCAATTTCAGTCTTCCTAATTTCTGCTATATATTTTTCTACATCTAGATCCCAAACATCTACTTTATCTATTTCTGAAATACTCATTATACTTTCGTATATATTATTGGAAACTTTAGTAGAAACATATACCAATCTTATTTCCAAGTCAAAATTTTCATTTTCTAAATCTTCTGCTGATGGATTAGATTTTATTACCTCTCCACCTTCCTCAAGATTTTTAAATATTAAGAAGGCTCTTGCAGATTTAAGCAAGGTATTCTCACTTAACACTATTCTAATTTCATAGGCATTATATCCTCTATATTTTACTTCCTTTAACACGTTTATATCATACTCATTTAATTCTATCCTATCTGGGCTGCTATCCTTACCAGTTTCAGCGGTATTCTCCCCTTCTTTAGCTTTAATGTTTTCTATAGGCTTATTTGAAACCACTGCTTCCAAGCCATCTATTACAGCTTGTATATCTACTTCTTCATTTCCCTGGGACTCTATATTACTAACCATGCTTTCCAATGTATCAAGGCACTGGAACAGTACTGTAACAACATCCTGATTTACACTTAATAGGCCATCTCTAAACTTAGATAATACATCCTCCATTTTATGAGTTAATTCTGCCATTCGATTAAAACCCATAGTAGCAGCCATACCTTTTATTGTATGAGCCACTCGAAATATCTCATTAACCTTGTCAATGTCTTCGGGGTTTTGTTCAAGCTCAAGTAACGACTCATTCAATGTTTGAAGATTATCCATAGATTCCTCTAAAAACATTGACATATACTGTTGTGTATCCATGTAACTTCCTCCTTACTTCATAGCTTTTTATAGATAAAAGTTGATGCCTTTTCGAACCCGAAATCCCTATAATTATAAATACTTTCGGTAGCACCTACAAACAACATACCACCTTTCTTCAAGGATCTGCTAAACTTCTTATATATCTCATTTTTTACATCCTGGTTAAAATAGATAACTACATTTCTGCAAACAATTAAATCGAAGTCAGTATCATATTCCTCCAGAATTAAATCATGCCTTAAGAATTTAACCATGGTTTTAATTTTCTCATCAATAAGATATTTTTCTCCAACTTGGGTAAAGTATTTATCCAAATACTCCTTTTTTACATTCTTTATGTCGTTGTCAACATATTGGCCAAGTTTTGCTTTAGCTAATATTGTTGCATCTATATCTGTAGCTAGTATGCTATGCTTACCCGTAGGTGCTATCTCATTTAAAATAATGCCTAAACTATAGGGTTCAGCCCCCGTAGAACAAGCAGCACTCCATACCTTGAGATTTCTATTTGTTGGTAATAGCTCTTTCTTAATTTTTTCAGTTAAGTCTTCAAAAATTTCTGGGTTCCTAAAAAACTCTGTAACATTGATAGTAATAAAATCTAAAAACTTTTGCCTCTGAACTGGATCCTTTTCAAGAATCATTACATAATCTTCTAGAGAAGGCACTCCTACTCTAGCCATAAGACTATTAATCCTTCTATGCAGTTGATTTGGCTTATAGGCTGATAAATCTATACCAAATTCCTTTAGCACCCATCCTTCAAATTTAACAAAGTCCATATCTACCTCCGCTAATTCTTAAGTAATCTAACAATCTCTATAGGTATTTCATTAATTGGCAATACCTCGTCTATCATTCCAGTTTCATAGGCCGCTTTAGGCATACCATATATGGTACAGGTACTTTCATGCTCCGAAATTGTTATACCACCATTTTTCTTCACTTCTACACTACCTTCTGCTCCATCTCGACCCATCCCTGTTAGTACTATACTTAACAGAGAGGGACCATAAACCTCTGATGCAGATACAAACAGTTTATCTACTGCAGGTCTAACTCCCCATATTGCTGGATCCTTATTTAATTCTATCTTTTTATTTTTATCGATTTCCATATGATATCCGCCAGGTGCTATATAAATATTGTTCTTTTTAATAGCTTGGCCTTGAGTTGCTTCCAATACATTTAAATCAGTATTGGAATTTAACCTATCTGCAAAAGCTTTAGTAAAACCAGCAGGCATATGCTGGACTACAAATATAGGTACTCCTAATTCTGCAGGTAATGCAGTAAGAACCGTATATAAAGCTCTAGGCCCTCCAGTTGATGCCCCTATAACAACTGCTTCTAACTTTCTTTTTGAAACAGTTCCTATTCTCTCTTTGCTCCGTTTGTTAGATTTGTCATTCTTTTTCCCTGAACAATTTCCTGTCTCACAATAAGCAAGTTGAATTTTACTAATCAAATCATCCTTTATTTTATCAATATCTAAACTAATCTGGCCAGAAGGCTTTGATATAAAATCAAAAGCTCCAGCTTCCAAACATTCGATTGTAATTGAAGCAGCTGTGGAGGTTACACTGCTTATAACAACTACCGGAATATTAATGTTTTTTCTTTTTAATTCTCTTAGTGCTTCTAAGCCATTCATTACAGGCATTTCTACATCTAAGGTAATTACATCCGGCTGAACCTTTTCAAGCTTTTTAAAGAGGTCTTCTCCATTTCGTGCTGTGGCTACTACTTCCATATTTGATTGAGAATTTATCATATCTGATATTATTCTTCTCATCAATGCTGAATCGTCTACTACTAATACTTTTATGTTATTCAAAACCATCCCCCCCATCATATTTCTCTTATAGGCAACCCAACGGTTTTTATTTGGACTATTCCAGTCACACTGTCTAATATCATGGTTCTACCTCTTTTTCCTCCAACATCCTCAGCTATAATGGGTATGTTAAACTTATTCAAGGTCATTCTTACAGCATCGCTATTTCTATTTCCAATGTCTAATATCATGCTTTTATCAGAAAAGCTGAACATGGAAGCACCTCCAGCAATTTTCGCTTCTATATTGGGGAGGCTTGCTCCTAATCCTTTTAATTTTTCCAATAATATTGGGATAGCAGAATCTGCAAATTTAAAAGGATTTGTTACATTTATAAACTGGGTACTATCTGGCAACATAATATGAGCCAAACCTGCAACCTTACGGGCAGTATCGTATAAGGCAATTCCTACACAAGATCCCAGTCCTACCGTAATCAACCTATGGGGGTTAACTACAACGTTCAAGTCTGCAATTCCTACTCTAATTTCTTTAATATCCATACACTTCACCTTATAGTAATTCTTCTTTCTCGTCCTCCGTTAAAATAGTTGTTATATTGAGAAGTACAACGATTTTATCTTCCATCTTAATTATTCCTTTAATATACCTTTTTGCAATTCCTGCTACCACTTCTGGAGCAGCTTCAATGTCCTTGGTTAAAATATCTGTTACTTCAGATACCTCGTCCACTATAATTCCAATTCTACCATGTTCATCTTTAGCTACTACTATTTTTGAATCTTCGCTAATATAAGAAGTATTTAAATTAAATCTTTTGTATAAATTTAATACCGGCAATATGTCTCCTGCGTGATTGATAACGCCTTCGATAAAAGCTGGTGAATCAGGAAGCTTAGTCGGTTCTTCGTAATTTATTATTCGCTCAACTTCCATAATATCTGTTGCATAATACTCATCGTTTACTGAGAAAATTAATACTTTAATTTCTGATTTCATTTGTTACCCTCCTATAATTTCAACTTATCAACCACTAGGTCACCTTTAGAGTCTTGATATGCATGTATATTTCTACTAGGAGTTTCTAAAATCATTTCTTTTCCTCCCACTGATATTTTAGTATTTTGATAAGCTATGGCTATCCAAATATGTCCCTTGTCAGCAACTGCTATTTTAGTTGCCACACCTCCTGGACTGCCAACATTTTTACACCTAATCTCTTCTCCAGCATAAAGTTCTCCGCCTCTTACTACACTATTGGACATTGTAAATATAATCTTTCTATAGGCGGTAATATTAGAAATATATTCTCCTTTACCTGTAAACACTATATCTCCCGAACTCTTTATTGTACTATCCTGACAATAAGATATGTTGACGTTTACTGGTAAAGCCAAGTTTTCCCTCAGTTCTTCAATCTTATCTTTAGCTGCCTGCACTAGTTCATCTAAAACACCATAATTTTTTATTCCTAAGGGGGCCATTCCTACTAACCGTTGCTTAATTAAAGTTATAATCCGATCATTAGAATCTAAATCATCATACATAAAATCTTTTATTATACTAAGGCATGTTTTGTTCATAAACTTAAACTTATTTTCTAATAAATATTTAACAATTTCTCCGTCCCCTTTATTTTGTCCTAAAAGGTTAAATTTTTTAATTTGAAGCACCGCTTCCATAAGTTTAGTTATTTGTTGTATAAAGTCCTCTAAGTCATTAATTCTTTTTAAGCTTATAACATCGTCTCCACCGGCAGATATCCTAGAGGACAATACGTTACCTTTTATAGTAATATCCCCAACTGCGGATATGTTGGTGTTTGTTACATTCTTCATAATCTCTACAATACCGCCGGACTCAACTGTCATTCCTTCCGCAACAGCTCCCAAAATCTTTACATCACCAATAAATTTAATATTACCGGTTTTTATATTTACGTCTCCAGGCACTTCGTACATCTCATTAACAGAAATAATGTTGTTTTTCACACTAGGACGCCCATCTATTTCAGCCACTACCTTATTATCATCTACCAACTTACAGCCATTTCCTGCCCTTAAAACTTTTTTCCTATAGCTTTTCTTTCTTATTACCCTTCCATAAATGTCCTTACCATCCTTACCTTCACTACCAGGAATTTTTTCAGCTATAATGTCATCTTTTTTTACACAGACAATTACTTTGGCATCCCTATAATCTATACTATCGTAGTTATTATCATCATATTTAACCCTTTTATTTTCCACATCAAATTTATATTTAATAAGGTCTTCAGTGTCATCTATGGCAGGCTCGCCCTTTGCAGCTATTATACTTTCCTTGCAATCACCATTTATATATTCTTTTATATCTTTTTCCTGTATACCATAAACTACACCAAGTCTATCTAACTCTGCCTTTACCTCTTCAAAGGTGAACTTTGGCGGCATAATTTCCTCACTAATCTCTCTTCGTAAAATTAACCTTGTTGATTCCGAACTTTCTCTTAACTTATATTTCTTCATGGGAATATATTTAATACTAAGCTTACAGTCTAATTTATTTTCTGATATTTTTACCTCCATATGCCTTTGACTTTCATCATAATCAAGGGAATAGCTAATTTTATCCTTAGCATAAACTTCTACTTTCCCTTCTACGGCAACTTCGTTTACAAGTATATGTATACCTTTACCAGCTGAAATTACAGCAGGTTTTCCTCCCTCTTCTGGATCCTTTACTACAATAACTCCATTCTCAACAGAAACCTTCCCATCCTTATCTTCCTCTATGTCCTCCACAGAAATTACCACATATTTTTTAAATATATTCTTCTTTTCTTCAAGAATTCTATATTTCAAACTATCTTGGGATTTATTTAATTCTGAGCAGGCGATTTTTATACATTCATCTAAAGAACTAGCTTTAAATATCTTTTCACTCATAACAATCCCTCCCTAGTATAGTAAAAGATTATTCTTATTAAGATAAGTATATCATAAAATTTATAGAATTCATAAAGAAAGTTACATATTTTTGTATAATTTCTTATGTATATTTATTAATCGTCTTTATTTTCACTTTCTTTAATAAAATATCTAAATTTTATGAGGAATTCATGAAAATTTCGTAGAAAAATGTAAATAACATTCTGCTATATTTCTTTTATAAAAAGCCATAATAAAAAACACTTCCAAGTAGATATACTAATTAATTTGTTTATCTACTTTGGAAGTTTCATATTATTTGTCCCTTTGTATATCCGCAGCTATTTTTTGATCATACAAGCTTTTAATAGTCCTTATAATTTCATTCTTAGAGGATTGAAAAAAATAATCATCTACAGTTTTTATTGGTAATACCTTTGGAGATGTGCCAGAAATAAATAATCCTTGAAGCTTATTTATCTCTTTGTAATGAAATCTTTCTTCACTAAATTCTATACCAGCTTCTTTAATAACTGATATAATTTTCTCCCTTGTAATTCCAGGCAGGACAAGCTCTCCAGGGGAAGTAATAACCTTATTTTCATACACCATAAAAATATTAGACTTACTTCCTTCTGTAATATGACCGTTCCTATCAACCAATATAGCCTCATATGCCTTTTTGTCTTTGATAACTTGGTTTACTTGCTCCCTAAATCCCTGGTTTATAACTTTAGCATTGGGGTTTTCTCTTTCTCCATGATATAAGATTGTGTCTACACCTTCTTGATACATATCTTCTGTAGGATAGGAATGTTTTAAAAAATATATATACCAATTATCCTTTTCAGCTCCATAATTAAATACGATTTTTATATTACCATTTCTTCTAGCTTCTATATCAACAAGTTTAGCTATGGTATTTTCAATTTCTTCCCTGCCTATAAGGATTTCCTTACCAATTAAACTAGTAGAGTTAAGGAATCTATCCATGTGTTCTTTAAAAAACAGTGGCACTCCTTCGATTATCCTTATAACCTCATAAACAGACTTTCCCTTTTTAATATCATCATCGTTAAATCCTTCCTGATCAAGAGTTTCACCATTTTTTATAAAGTGCTTACTAAAACATTCGCTCATTTTTTCACCTCTATTTCCAATTTAATACCTTAATAGTGTCATGTCCCTTTTTATAATTAATCAAATATGGATTACCTACTAGGTTTAATAGGGGTAAATCTGACAAGGAATCAGAAAACATATAGGAATTTTCAAAGTCTACTTCTAAATTTTCCTTCTTTAATACTTCTATAAGTCTTTTTACCTTTTCTTCTCCCTTACAATTCTCACCATCTATAGAGCAGGTGTGACACTTTTCCTTCATCTTATACCTAGTTCCTATAACCATATCTACTTCCGGAATATTATAAAATTCTCTGAGATAAAACTCAGGTGACGCCGAAATTAAATATATGATACAGCCTTCATTTTTCAACTTCCTTATCATATCTATGGCGTCCTTATAAAAGAGCTTACTAAGTCTCTTTTGGTAGAATTCCTTAACTAATTCCTTCATTTCATCTTCGTGAATACCCTCCACAAAGGAAGCGAAGGTTTCCTTGGCTTTTTTAAGTTCAAGCTTATTAGTTAAATACAAAAGCCCTGCTGCAAAAGTTCCTGGCAGATGTTTTATAAGCTTTGGCTTTTTTCTCAACATAAACTTATAAAATTCTGCCATACTTTCCTTCCTAGTAATAGTATAATCTATATCAAATATCCCTAACCTAACCACCCTTACCCTCCATATATTGCTTTATTTAAACTCTAAATTTACATAATTAAATAATAGTTTATTGCGGAAGAAAAAAGGGCCCTAAGGCCCTTTTTATTATTCTTCACTAAAAGTGCTTTGATAGTAAGCAGTAACTTCTTCAAACTCCTTGTCATCAGGAACTACAAGTTCACCTTCATCACCTTCTCCTACTACCTTAAACATGTAAACTGAGCCATCCTCAGGATTTTGAACCAATACATAGTCATTTTCTTTATATTCAAATCCATCTACCACTTCACATTGAACCACATTGCCATTTTCGTCTTCTAAGTCAACCATAATAGCTCCATGTTCGTGTTCACAGCCGCAAGTATTATCACCACAACCACAGTGGTCATGATCATGCTCATGTTCTCCACAACCACAGTTGTGCATTTTTTCATTATCCATACTAGCATCGCATCTTATTGAATCAAGATACGATTTCACCTCCTTTAAGCTTGATGTTTTAATTTTAACCTTAATAGTCAAATATTAAAAGTCTTTTTTTATTAATTTTTAAAAAATCTTTTATAAATTAATAAAGCTCAGGGCTTTCGCCCTGAACTTTAATATTGCTGGTTAGCAAGTCTCTTATAGTTTTCCAGTCTTTCCATTGCATCTTGTTCAGTTTTTGCAAATAACTCTTCCGCTTGTTCTGGATAAGCTTTTGCAAGAGATGAGTATCTTACTTCACCCATGATAAAGTCTCTAAAGGATTCCTTTGGCTCCTTTGAATCAAGTATGAACGGATTCTTTCCAGCTTCCTTAAGAGTTGGATTGTATCTGTAAAGTGCCCAGTAACCACAATCTACAGCTCTCTTTTCTTCAGCTTGGCTCTTACCCATACCAGCTTTTAATCCATGGTTTATACATGGAGCATAAGCGATTATTAAGGATGGACCATCATAAGCTTCAGCCTCAGCAATAGCCTTTAGGGTCTGATTCTTATCTGCTCCCATAGCTATTTGTGCTACATATACATAGCCATAGCTCATAGCCATCATACCTAAGTCCTTCTTCTTAGTCTTCTTACCAGAAGCTGCGAATTTAGCAATAGCTGCTGTTGGAGTTGCCTTAGATGACTGTCCACCAGTGTTGGAGTAAACTTCTGTATCAAATACCATTACATTTACATTTTCTCCACTGGCTAGAACGTGGTCAAGACCACCATATCCAATGTCATATGCCCATCCGTCTCCGCCGAAGATCCAGTGTGATCTCTTAACTAAGAAATCTTTGTTTTCGAATATTTCAACTAAAACAGGGTTCTTATCTTTTTCTTCTGCTAATACAGGAATTAACGCATCTGCTGCAGTCATTGATCTTTCGCCATTGTCCTTGTTATCATACCATGCCTGAAGTGCTGCCTTAAGTTCTTCGCTGATATCCATACTTAATGCTTGGCTAACTAATTCAGCCAACTTTTCTCTAACCTGCTGTACTCCAAGGTACATACCAAGTCCAAATTCTGCGTTATCTTCAAATAATGAGTTAGCCCATGCTGGTCCTCTACCTTGTGCATTAACTGTATAAGGTATTGATGGCGCACTAGCACCCCAGATGGATGTACATCCTGTAGCATTAGCTATCATCATTCTATCTCCGAATAATTGTGTTACCAACTTAGCATATGGAGTTTCTCCACAACCTGCACAAGCTCCACTGAACTCTAACAACGGTTGTTGGAACTGACTTCCCTTTAAAGTATCTGCTTTCATTGGATTTTCCTTAACTGAAAGAGTCACTGCATATTCCCAATTTGCTATTTCAGCTTCTTGAGTGTCAATTGGTGACATTACTAAAGCCTTCTTAGGTGCTGGACAGATATCTGCACAGTTACCACAGCCTGTACAATCCAATGTAGATACTTGAATCTTATAGTTAAGGCCTTCAAAGGTCTTACCACCATTTGCCTTCTTACTTGCAAAAGTAGCTGGTGCCTTTTCTACTTCTTCTTCATTTAATAGGAAAGGTCTAATAGCAGCATGAGGACATACATATGAACACTGGTTACATTGAATACAATTGTCAATCTGCCATTCAGGAACTTGTACAGCTATTCCTCTCTTTTCATAAGCTGCAGTACCTGATGGGAAGGTTCCGTCTACGTGGTCAAGAAGAGCACTAACAGGTAGCTTGTCACCTTCTTGAGCATTCATTGGTTCTAGAATGTCCTTAATGAATGCAGGAACTTCCTTTTCTTCTACCTCTCCATCTACTGCTTCCTTCCAGCTTTCTGGCACGTCCACTTTTTCTATAGCTTCAACGCCCTTATCTATAGCGGCAAAGTTCATGTTAACAATCTTTTCGCCCTTCATTCCATAGGACTCAACTACTGCATCCTTTAAGTATTTTATAGCATCCTCTAATGGAATTATATTTGCTAACTTAAAGAAGGCTGCCTGCATTATCATGTTGATTCTTCCGCCAAGTCCGATTTCTTGAGCTATCTTCACTGCATTTATAGTGTAGAAGTTAATATTGTGCTCTGCAATATATCTCTTCATCTTAGCAGGAATATGGTTTTCTATTTCATCCTTGTCCCACATGGAGTTTAACAAGAATATTCCATTATCCTTTAAGCCTGCAACAACGTCGTATTTATTTACATAAGATTGATTATGGCAAGCTACAAAGTCTGCTCTTGTGATTAGGTAAGGTGATTTTATTGGGTTCTTACCGAATCTTAGGTGAGATATAGTTATACCACCAGACTTCTTTGAATCATATGAGAAGTATGCTTGAGCATACATGTCTGTATGGTCTCCTATAATCTTGATAGCACTCTTGTTAGCACCAACAGTACCATCAGAACCTAAGCCCCAGAACTTACAAGCTGTAGTTCCTTCAGCTGTAGTATCTATTTCTTCAGAAATTGGTAATGAAGTGAAAGTTACATCATCATTAATACCAATTGTGAAACCGTTCTTTGGATTTTCTTGCTTTAGGTTGTCAAATACAGCTAGGATACTACCAGGTGTAACTTCCTTAGAGCCCAGTCCATATCTTCCACCTACTATTACTGGTTTTTCCGCCTTATCATAGAATGCATTTCTAACATCCTGATACAATGGTTCTCCAGCTGAACCAGGTTCTTTTGTTCTATCTAATACAGCAATCTTATTAACAGTCTTCGGTATGTACTTGAAGAAATGTTCTATTGAGAATGGTCTATAAAGATGAACTACTAATACTCCAACCTTTTCTCCCTGTTTATTTAGGTATTCTACAGTTTCTCTAATTGTATCGCAAGCAGATCCCATTGCCACTATGATTCTTTCAGCATCTTCTGCTCCATAGTAGTTAAACAAATGATATTCTCTTCCTGTAAGCTTGCTAATTTGTTCCATATAGCTTTCTACTAATTCTGGAATAGCTTCATAGTATTTATTAGCAGCTTCTCTTCCTTGGAAGTATATATCAGGGTTTTGAGCTGTTCCTCTTATTACAGGATGTTCTGGATTTAAGGCTCTTCTTCTAAAAGCGTTAACAGCATCCATGTCCAACATTTCTTTAAGCTCATCATATTCTAACACTTCAATTTTTTGTACTTCATGGGATGTTCTAAAACCATCAAAGAAATTTAAGAATGGTACTCTTCCTTTAATAGATGCTAAGTGAGCGATTGGTGAAAGATCCATAACTTCTTGTACACTGCTAGATGCCAGCATTGCAAAACCTGTTTGTCTAGCTGCCATAACGTCTTGATGGTCACCAAATATAGAAAGTGCATTTGCTGCTAGAGCTCTAGCACTAACATGAAATACACCTGGCAATAATTCACCTGCGATTTTATACATGTTAGGAACCATAAGTAGTAATCCCTGAGAAGCTGTATAGGTTGTTGTCAAAGCTCCCGCTTGAAGAGAACCATGAACGGCACCTGCTGCTCCAGCTTCTGATTGCATTTCCATGACCTTTACTTTTTGGCCAAATAAATTTAATTTTCCTTGTGAGCTCCATTCATCTACATGTTCTGCCATAGGAGATGATGGCGTTATTGGGAAGATTGCAGCAACGTCAGTAAAGGCGTATGATATGTACGCTGCGGCGGTATTACCGTCCATTGTTTTCATTTTTCTCATTGTACAAACCTTCTTTCTCGTATATATTAATTCTTTAACTACCCTCACAATTTTTATTATATATCAACTGAGGGTTTTTGCAATAGTTATCATGGCTCGTAAGGTAAAAACCTTTACATTATTCTTAGAATTTTAGCAGAAAAGCTCGATTATAATAGATTATTTATTATGTTATTAATATTATTTAATAACTCTTCCTTGTGAACATACTTATCTTCTAAAGAAAGAATAAATTCTGATAGCTCGTCTTTTAATTTACCTACATCTAGCAGTTCCCTATGAACGTCTGGACCAATATATCTTGTTTCTCCTTCCTTAGCAATAGAGGCATTATAGCCCTTATCACTTAATTCCTTTTGGAAGTTTAAAAGCACATTTTTATCGCCATGAACTAAGATAATTTCTTTAGGTTTCTTTCTAAAGGAACTTATCCACTTTACCAATCCATCTTTATCAGCGTGACCTGATAAGCCATTTAGCTTGTATATCTTTGCATTTACAGCAACTTCTTCGCCGAATATTCTAACCTTCTTAGCCTTTTCTATAATAGCCCTTCCTAATGTTCCCTCTGCTTGATAGCCAACAAAAACTATAGAAGATTCTTTTCTCCACAGATTGTGTTTAAGATGATGCTTTATTCTTCCCGCTTCACACATGCCACTAGAAGAAATAATTACAGCTCCAGATCTTACCTTGTTTATTTGAGTGGATTCTTGTGCACTTTTTGTAAAGACTAAGCCTTTGAAGAAAAAAGGGTCGTCTCCACTATCCACTAGCTGCTTAGCTTCCTCATCATAGATATGGGTAAAGTTTTGAAAAACCTTAGTAGCTTCCTGAGCCAAGGGACTATCTAGGTAGACTGTAATATTCTTTAAATCTCCATTCTCTACATGCTTATTTAGAGCATATAAAACTTCCTGGGCCCTTCCTACTGCAAAGGTGGGGATTACAACATTTCCACCTCTCTTAAAAGTTTCTTTTATTATATCAACTAATTTTTCTATTTCATTACCTGCATTTTTATGAATTCTATTTCCATAGGTAGTTTCCATGATAAGGTAATCCGCCCTTTTTAGGTAGGTAGGATCCTTTAATATTGGTCTATTAACATTACCTAAGTCTCCACTATAGACTAGCTTTATTTCTTCCTTATCTTCTTCCTTTATAAACAATTCTACAATAGCTCCTCCAAGCATGTGGCCAGAGTCCCTAAATCGAATCTTTAACCCTTCAAAAATTTCTATAGTTTCATCATAGTCAAAACCTAAAAAGTTAACTATACATCTATCAGCATCCTGAGCGGTATAAATAGGCTCTACAGGTGGAAGTCCCTGTCTCATTCGTTTACGATTTTTCCATTCCACCTCCATCTCAGCTATATGCCCACTATCTCGAAGCATTACACTACTCAAAGCCTTAGTAGCTTCAGTACAGTATACTTGTCCCTTGTAGCCCCTTTTATAAAGGAGCGGTATCCTGCCACTGTGATCTATATGACTGTGAGATAGTATAACATAGTCTATATCCTCTCCTTGGAAAGGAAAGTTTTCATTTTTTCCTTCTTCCTCATCATTGCCTTGGAAAAGACCACAATCTAATAATATGTTCTTTCCCATAATAGTTAGCTTGTGACAAGATCCTGTTACACACTCCGCTGCTCCCATAAATTCAATTTTCATAACCAGTCCTCCTTAGTTACTTCTTTATAGAAGTTTTTATCACTTCCACAATTTTATCAACTGCATTCTGTAATTCACTCTTTCCCATAGCGGCAATATACTTATTCCTATCTTCATATAAATCCCCTAGTTTTTCTATGAAACTTTTATCATCCAGTTCTTCCTCCTCTAAAACTAGGCTGTATCCCTTCTTTTCAAAGGACTTTGCATTCAAGATCTGATCTCCCCTGCTGGACTTTTTAGATAAAGGTATTAGTAAATTAGGTTTTTTCAAAGCTAGCAATTCAAAAATCACATTGGCCCCTGCTCTTGAAACTACTATATCGGCACAATTTAATAAATCCGGTAATTCATCACTAACATACTCAAATTGTTTATAATTTTCCAGGGCTAGACTATTATCTAAGTTATTTCTGCCACATATATGAATTATTTGATACTTTTCTAACAAAGTAGCTATATTTTTTCTTACTATATCATTTATCTTCTTGGAACCAAGACTGCCTCCAATGATTAAGAGAACTGGTTTATCTTTAGAAAAGCCACAATAGTTTAGCCCCTTTAATCTACTGCCCTCCAGTAGTTCCTTTCTGATTGGAGTACCGGTAAGGACAGCCTTCCTTTTCTTAACGTGTTCCATTGTTTCTGGAAAAGTAAGACATACTTTTGTACTATAAGGTAAGGCAATCTTATTTGCCAAACCTGGGGTAAGATCTGACTCATGAGAAACCACTGGTACTCTATTAAAGAAAGCTCCTAGCACTACTGGCACTGCTACAAAGCCACCTTTAGAAAAGACAATATCAGGCTTCTCTCTTTTGATTATTCTCTTAGCCTCAAAAATACCTTTAATTACCCTAAAGGGATCAGTAAAGTTCTTTATATCAAAATATCTCCTTAATTTACCGCTGGAAATCACATGATACTTTATCCCTTCTTGGCCAATAATTTTCCTCTCGATTCCATCAGCGGTACCTATATATTGTACTTCAAAATCTTCTTTTTCTAATGTTGGTATCAATGCTAGATTAGGAGTTACATGTCCGGCAGAGCCCCCACCAGTCATAATTATTTTATGTTTTGCCATACTAAGCCTCCTTAAAGTTCATATATTTAATTAGTAGAAAACCTTATGTCCCTTATTACTAGTTGTAAAGTTATAGTTCCATTATATTCATTGACGTCGGGATAATAAATTATGTCAGCCTTTACCTTTCCCAACACCCCTTCCAAAAGTCTTTCATAGCTGACTTCATCATATGCTCTAAGAAAAGCCTCCTTAAAATAGCCTGTTGAATCAAAGAATATTCCGTTTATTTTATTATAACTTTCTCCGGTGCTCATTAATAGCTTAACAACATTTTTTTCTTTACCTAAAAGATATACCCTCTCTATGATAATTTCTTTCTCTGCAAATAAAGGACTTGGGTTCCCCTTGCCAAAGGGTTCCAATTTCTTTATTTCATCAATTAATTTAAATGATACATATTTTAAAGGTAATCTTTGATCTATTCTTACCTTAGGAAGGAGCTCCTCCTCTGTTAACTGACAGTTGTCATTAAGCCTCTGCCTTAGTTTATCAATATTCTCTAACTTGAGGGAAAGTCCTGCTGCCATAGGGTGTCCCCCAAACTTTTCTAATAAGTCCTTACACTTTGACAGTTCCTCAAACATATTGTACTCATCAATGGATCTGGCAGAGCCTTTAGGCATATCCTTGCCCTTAGTTAAAACTATGGTTGGCAGATTATACTTTTCTTTTATTCTACCTGCCACGATACCTGCAACACTTTCATGAGTTTCTTCATCATAAATTACCAAAACCTTATCCTTATCCATATGGCCACTCTGAATAATATGGTCCGCTCTCTCTACCCCCTGCAAGGTAATGTTCTGCCTTTCTGTGTTTAATTCCTTCAATTTCTTAGCTAATTCTTGAGCCTTTTCAAAATCATCAGCCAGTAGCAACTCCACCGATAATTTTGCCGTTTCCAATCTACCTGTAGCGTTAATACAAGGTCCCAAAACAAAGCCTATATGATAGACTGTTATAATTTTCTTATCTAAAGAGCATTCTTTTATGAGAGCCTGCAAGCCTATGTTATCTGTCTTATTAAGCATACTTAAGCCATACTTTGCTATAATTCTATTCTCATCAACTAAATCTACTACATCACATATAGTAGCTATAGCAGCATATTGGATAAATTCTTCACACTCAGTGCTGTCTATACCCATTTCCTCATATAAGCTCTGAACAAACTTAAAGGCTATTGCCCCTCCACATAAGATTTTAAAGGGGTAGTCACAATCATTCTGCTTTGGGTTTATTATTGCATCTGCTGCTGGAAGGACATATTCTTTTCTTCCCTCTTCATCTATAAAAGGTACATCATGGTGGTCTGTAACAACTACAGTCATACCTAGTTTTTTAGCTAGCTCAATTTGTTCCATTGCAGCTATACCATTATCACAGGTAAGAATTAGTTCGCAGCCTTGCTCCTTAATAATTTTAACCCTTTCGCTGTTCATACCGTAACCTTCAGCTTCTCTGTCAGGTATATGATAAAACACATCTGCCCCACATCTGTTTAAAGCCTTAAATAAGATATATGTGCTCATAACTCCATCCACGTCATAATCACCATAAATACATATTTTTTTCTTATTTACTATGGCATCTTTTACAATTGAGACAGCTTTATTCATATCTTTCATTAAATCAGCTGGATGTAAATCCTTTAAAGTGCCATTTAAAAACTTTTTAATATCTACTGGATCCTTTATATCTCTATGGATTAATAAGGCTGCTATTATAGGATTTATTTCTGATTCCTTAGCTACTGCTTTTATATCGGAACTAGTTCCTTTTAACATCCACCTTTTTTGCATATCTATTCCACTCCTTCTTCTGCCCATAAGATCTGTATTGTGGGATTTTTAAAAACCTTATCAATGGTTATCCTTATATCCTCCTTACTAATATTAAAATTATGATAACTTTCTAACAGGTATGTGTAATCATTAAACATTAATTGATCAACAGTAAGCCTTTTGCAAAGCTCTATAGATTTTTCAAAAGCTAAACCTTCTTTTAATATCAGTCTTTTTTTAATATCTTTTATGGTATTTTTCTTCATCCAAGTGTAATTTTTCAACTTATTTATAGAAGTTTCTACTCCTTTTATAACCTCTTGAATGTTTTTCTTTGAACTGCTGATATTTATAGATAGAAGCTGTATACCTCTTTCATATTTTATATGGCTAAAGACCTCATAAGCCAAGGCCATTTCTGTTCGAATCTCATCATATAATATAGAACTAGTTCCTTCACCAAATATGGTATTTATATATTTAAGAGCAAGTAACTCCTTCCTGCTCAAATTATCTAGAGGGTATATATAATGTATCTTCGCCCCCTTCATATCAGCCAAATTTACAAAAGTCTCTGCTCTATTCTTTTCATATTTAACCTTTGATATTTCCTTACCATCTCTATTCCAAGTACCGAAGAGATGATTTATCTGTTCATAAATATAATCAGGGTCTAAAGAGCTAACGGTAGTTATAACACAATTTTCCGGAAAATAAAATTCATGATAAAATCTTTTTACTTCTTCTAAAGTGATTTTTTTAAGACTTTCCTCACTGCCAATTATTAAGTCCTTAATTCTTCTCTGGCTAAAAGCATTGGCTAAGAGATGATCTTCACAACTTTGACTTAAATCTTCTTTCCAATCTCTAAGCTCTTCCTTTATTACTTTCATCTCCTCTTCAAATCCTTCCCTTGAAAAAGCAGGATTTAGAAGTATATCACTATACAGCTCAAAACCATTAAGAAAATCTACACTGTTGACAGAACCATAATATATAACATAAGGATAATTAGTCATAGCATTGCTAAAACCAAAGATTCTATCCATCTCCTTGTTAATCTCTTTTTCTGTTCTCTTTGCAGTACCCTTAAAAACCATATGCTCTACCACATGGGCAGTGCCAATATTATAAGTTTCTTCTTCTAAGGCACCAGCGTTAAAACCAATGCAAAAGGAGGTAATTGCTCCTTCTCTATGCTGACAAATTAACTTAATACCATTTTCTAAAACATAAACCTTCATATCCTCCTCCAAAAAAATAAGGATGTGAATTAAAATTCACCATCCTTATTATATCAAAATTATACTCACAGATTATAACTTTCAAGGTTTTTAACACTATTAATTTTTACCTATATAAAAATTATAAAGCATATCTTCCTTTAACTTTTCACTCTCTTCATTTAGTCCTAGAGCTTCCAGTATAGCAAAGGCAAAGGGCAGTGCAGTAGCTGGACCTCTACTAGTAAGTATGTTATTATCTAAAACTACAGCTTCCTCCTTATAAATACTATTATCAAGGAAGTTCTGTACCGTTGGATAGGAAGTTATGTTATGTCCATTTACAATACCAGCCTCTGCCAGCACTATAGGTGCAGCACAAATAGCTGCAGTTAATTTGCCGTTCATATAAAAATCTTTAACCAACTGTACCACTCTTACATTATTCTTTAAGTTATCCGTTCCTGGTCCCCCTGGTAGAATAAGTCCATCATAATTATTTTGATCTAGATCATCTAAATGCAAGTCGCTTTTAACTTTAATATTATGTGCACCATTAACATACTCTTCTGATAAGGAGCACATATCAACCTCTACTTCTGCTCTTCTTAAAATATCAACAACAGTTAAGGCTTCTATTTCCTCAAAGCCCTCCGCCAAAAATAAGAGTAATTTTTTCATTGAAATACACCTCCGAGTATATAATCTTAATCATTCCCAAAAAAAGAACGGGGTATAGCCCCCCAGATTTATTTTACTTATAATTAAATTATATTGGTCTTTGTTAACATTAACAACAATTTAATAATATTCTTCACAGTAATTTAACATCTTTAACGTAGTCATCCATTACCACCAACATTAAGCTGCTGCCCCTGCCGGCCCTGTTTTGTATTTTTATCTCTTCTATCTTTGTTCTGCTCTCTTCTTTCTTATGAGATCTTAATATTAATTCTCCACTAGTATCAGCATTAACAGCTACCTCTGAATCCTTTTCCCCAGCATTAATTATTCCACCAAAAATCACTTCATCATCTTCTTTTAAACTTATGCCTGTTACCCCAGATGCAACTTTACCCATGGCATTTATTGAAGACACTAAAAATCTAATACACATAGCCTTCTTGGTAACAATAATAACACTGCTTTCATCTTGCTTTGAACTAGTAATTGCCACTAAAGAATCTGTTGCTGTCTTAAATTTATAAGCTTGGGTAGATAAATAATTCCCTTGAAAATCCTCCAAGGGAGTCTTCTTTAACAAGCCTTTTCTAGTAAAGAAATAAACATAGCTTTCCTCTGTATATCGATCTACAACTAAAGCATGTAGAATTTTATTTTTCTTTTTATGGTAATCCTTAACTAAAGTGTCAAGCTCAATACCGTCCTCTACATTTTCAAAAAGATAGTAAGGGAACTTATAAACTAAGCCACTACTACTGAATAGCAAAATATCTTCACCATAGGAAACAGTAAGCTTATAATCACTTTTATATCTTCCACTTTCTAGTCTCTTAATAAGGCCATCTTTACTAATACCCAGGATATATGGTGTAAATTCATAGTTCTCCACAAACTCTATTGATGTTAGTTCGTCCATATCCCCAAGTGGACATAGTTCAACTCCTAAAACATTTCTTTCAACTTTGTCCAATTCAGGCTTTCTTACTGTAAAGCTAAGGCCTAGTTTACTTCTTAGTTTTATAAAATTAATTTCTTGCTCCGGATTTTCAACCTCAGCATATAGCAAGCTTTCATCCTTTTTCAATCTTAAAGCTAATAGTTTTGTGTAATTAGTTACAAACTTATCTAAGGAAGTCCTCTTAATATATCCCTTGTTGGTAATAAACATAATAGTTTTGTCTGCAGTAAGTTCTTCAAAGGAGTATGCAGCTACTACCTTTTCTTTGCTTAAATCTAAGCCTCGAATTATAGTATCTAACTTCTCCCCTCTTTCTCGCCACTTGTATTCTGGAATGTCCATACCTTTAGTCTGATACATATTACCTAAGTCTGTAAAGAACAAGACTGTATCTTTTGTATTTGAAGGGAATAAAAATTTATTAAAATCTCCCTCTCTATAATCTATTTCTCTTTCATCAGTATTTGATCTGTTATAAGATTTTAGAGGTATCCTCTTAATAAATCCTTCATTTGACATTGTTATCATAGTATCTTCTACTACAATTAATTCCTCAACGTCAATTTTCGCTTCACTTTCATCATGGATAATTTCAGTTCTTCTATCATCACCGTATTTTTCCATTAACTCTATAAGCTCGTCTTTTATCACCTGCAACAAAACCTGCTCATTGCCTAGTATTTTTCTTAAGCTTTTAATACGCTTTTCTAATTCCCTATATTCTTTTTGGAAAACAGTAATTTCTAAGCCAGTCAATCTATACAACATTAATTCTAAAATAGCTTCTGCCTGAAGCTCTGTAAAATCAAACTTAGTAACTAAATTTACTTGGGCATCCTTTTTAGATTTTGAAGCTCTTATTGTTGCTATTATCTGATCCAATATATCTATGGCTTTAATAAAGCCTTCTACTATATGGAATCTTTTCAAGGCAATATCTAATTCGGTTTGTGTCCTTCTAGTAATAACTTCTTTTTGATGTTCTAAATAATGATGTAAAATGGCTTTTAGCCCTAGGGTTTCAGGCTTACCCTTGGCTAAGGCTACCATGTTAAAGCTTAAATTACTTTGCAAGTCTGTCTTTTTATACAAATACTTTAAAACCTTATCTGCTGTATCGTAATCTGTAGACCTTCTAAATTCTATAACAGCTCTAATACCGTTTCTATCGGACTCATCTCTAATATCCGTAATAGAATCTAGAGCCTTGGCGTGTCTTTTATCCCCAGTCATTTCAGAAATAGTTTGCAGGAGCCTTGCCTTATTCTTTCTATAGGGGAATTCTGTAATAACAATACCTAGCCTACCGTTTTCCAGTTTTTCAATAGAAGCTTTTACTCTCAAGGTTACTTTACCATTTCCTGTTTCATAGGCAGAAAGTAAAGATTGAGCCCCTATTAATATACCTCCAGTAGGTAAATCTGGCCCCTTTATGTATCTCATCAATTCCTTAGTTGTAATATCTGGCTTATCTATATAAGCTAGTAAACCTTCAATTACCTCTCTTAAATTATGAGGTGGTATATTGGTAGCAAGTCCTACAGCTATACCAAAAGCACCATTAACAAGCAAGTTAGGATATCTGCTTGGCAAAACTTTTGGCTCCATTTCACTTTCCGAATAGTTTGGCATCATATCAACTACGTTTTTATCTAAGTCTCTTATCATTTCTAGGGCAATAGGAGTTAGTCTGGCTTCCGTATAACGCATAGCAGCCGCACTGTCCCCATCTATAGAACCCCAGTTTCCATGGCCATCTATCAAGGGCTTTCTTGTAGTAAAATCTTGGGCCAATATAACCATGGCATCGTAAACGGAAGTATCTCCATGCGGATGATATTTACCTAATATATCCCCTACTATTCTGGCAGATTTATAATAAGGTTTATCAGGAGTGGCCCTCAGCATATAGGCACCATATAAGATTCTCCTGTGAACTGGTTTTAATCCATCTCTTACATCTGGAAGGGCTCTATCTTTTGCCACTTCAACTGCATAAGGTAAGTAGTTATCTGGCATGGCTTCTTCTAAGGGTACTTGTATAATGTTACGATCCTTAGGAATTGCACTACTCTTTTTTACCATGCTATCATCTCCAATCTGTTAAAATTCAGCATACTTATACATATAGTTTTTTCTTGGTTCTACCACATCGCCCATCAAGAGAGATACCATTTTTTCAGCTTTTGAGGCATCCTCTATAGTTACCTGTTGCAAGGTTCTTGTTTCAGGATTTAAAGTAGTTTCCCACAGCTGGTCTGGGTTCATTTCTCCTAATCCCTTGTAACGCTGTATTAAAGCACCTTTTCCTACTTCTTTCTTAGCTGTTTCAAGTTCTTCATCGCTATAGGCATACTTAACTATTTCTCCCTTTTTACTCTGCTTATATACTTTATATAGGGGTGGCAAGGCAATATACAAATGGCCATTAGTTATTAGCGGCCTCATATATCTATAAACATAAGTCATCCAAAGAGTTCTTATGTGATATCCGTCTACATCGGCGTCACTCATAATAATAATTTTATTATATCTTAAATCCTTCTCATTATAATTATCCAATACTCCTGTACCTATAGCAGTATTGAATATTTTCAACTCTTCACTGGATAATACATTTTCCAGCCTTTGCTTTTCTACATTCATAATCTTACCCTTAGAGGGCATAATTGTCTGGAACCTTCTGTCTCTAGCCTGTTTAGCACTACCTCCAGCAGAATCTCCCTCCACTATAATAAACTCTGCAATTTTAGAGTCCCTTGTGGTACACACTGCTACCTTTCCTGCTAGAGGTGCAGCTCCCTTACCTACCTTTTTCTTTTCCGCCTCATTAATCTTCCTTATCTTTTCTCTTCTTTGTGCTGCTTGAACGGCATTATTAATAATCTTACTAGCCATATCCTTATTGTCTTCTATCCATTCTGAGAATTTTGTGTAGCATAATTCATTCATCATGGTGTAGGCTTCATTGTTGCCCAATTTAGTCTTAGTCTGTCCTTCAAAGATAGGATTAGTAAGTTTAATCCTAACTATAGCTGTCATACCTTCTCTTAAATCGTCCCCTTCAAATTCCTTGTCCTTATCTTTTATAAGATTCAGCTTTTTAGCCCATTCTTTAAAAGCTCGAGTCATACCTGTCTTAAAGCCAGTTTCGTGAGTTCCCGATTCTGTTGTTGGTATATTATTAACATAGCTAGCTATATATTCTGAAGAAGAGTCTGTAAACTGCACACATACTTCTGCATACATAGACAAATTATTAATTTCTCTTTCACCTTCAAACAAGATAGCCTCTTGATGAAGAACTGTCTTGCTTTCATTTAAATAATCTATAAAATCCAGCAATCCTCTTTCAGAATGATATTCCTTAACTATAGATTCTTCTTGTCTATTATCTATAAAAACAAGAGTTATACCCTTGTTTTGGAAGGATAATTCCTGCAATCTCTCATCTATAACTTCCTCTTTAAATTCTGTAACTGTAAAAACATCTTTATCTGGCATAAAAGTTATTCTTGTACCAGTTTCATCAGTTTTGCCCACTACTTCTAATTTAGTTACGGCAGTTCCGGGCATAACCTTTTTGGCAGAGCTATCATAAGCATATTCAAACCTTTGTCTGTATATTTTGCCATTTTGGTACACTTCTACCTCTAACCATTTGGAAAGAGCATTAACTACAGCAGCTCCTACTCCATGCAAGCCTCCTGAAGTCTTATAGTTGGTATTATCAAACTTACCTCCAGTATGAAGTTCAGTAAAAACCATTTCCACCCCAGACTTTTTCTTTGTAGGATGAATACCTGTAGGGATACCTCTACCATTGTCTACAATAGTAACACTTTTATCCTTATTTAGTATAACTGTTGCCTTATCACCAAAACCATTAGCAATTTCATCGATAGCGTTATCTAGGATCTCCCACACGCAATGATGGAGCCCCTTACTGCCTGTAGAACCTATGTACATACCAGGCCTTACTCTAACGGGCTCTAACTTGTCTAAAGATGTAAGGTCTGTCACATCATAACTGTTTTTATCCATAATCTCCTTACTCATTAATGTGTCCTCCCCCAACTAAATTATCATAATGGTATTTCTTCTACCTTGTCAGGCTTTTTCACACTATAGTTGTGAAGAATCCTAGACAATAATGTTTTGACTATATTCTGCTATTAAAATATTTATTCTATACTACTTTGAACCTTCCACATCTATCCAACCTTAGATTGTACACAAATTATATTTTATCACGTAGTTGAAAACAAAACAAACTAGAAAAGTGGCTAAAAACAAAGCCACTTTCTACTAGACCTAATCATTCATTGTGAATTATCAACTATATAAGCATAGGCTAATCGAATTAAGTACTTCAAAGCTCTGTCACCAAGATCACTGTAGATTGGCAAGGATCGAATAGCTTCTCTCGATAGGGCTATAGCTCTTTCCTCCTTAATTTTATACTCATCATCGGTATATGCCTCTTCCACAAATTCCACTGTTGAAGCTACTGCCTTTAATATTTTTTTTACGTTTTCCCTTGTAGCTTCATTCCTATCCAATTCCCCAAGAATAGTATAAGTTATACCATAATAATCGTCTTCCTTTAATATGCCTTTGTCATTTAGCATATAAATAAAGTAAGCGATTGCAAGGACCATTAGTACTAATAATACATATTGAATTATTAGTCCAGTCATTTTATACCTCTTTTTATATTACTATATTATTATTATATGCAGTAATATGAAAATGCCACGTCTTTTAATTTCATTTACCTGAAGAAGCTCCCTTACTTTTCATAAGTTTCTCCATACCTTCAGTAGCCTCTATACTTCCATCTTTCTTAACCCATAAGGCCTCTACTCCATCCAAACCTTCCACTAGTTTCCTTCCTTCTTCATAAGGGGTTAAAAAAACTGTTGTAGATAAAAAGTCTCCTAGGCCTGAATCTTCCGTAACTACTGTCACAGCCCTAAAATATTCTCCTGGCATTAAGGTATTAGGGTCGATAAGATGATGATACACTTTATCCTCTACCACATAATATCTTTGATAGTCACCACTACTTACTACTGATTTATCATTTACAAACAAGGTATCTAGAGAAGTACTTTCATTGGATAATATGAATTGATCCGGATTTTGAACTGCAATTCCCCAATATTCACGGTTGCCATCTAGAGGCTTACCAAAGGTTCTAACATTGCCACCGGCATTAATAATACCAGAAGTAAAGCCCTCTTTAATAATCATCTTAGTAACTAACTCTGTAGCATAGCCCTTAGCTATAGAGCCTACATCCAAACTCATTTTTTCATCTTCAAGATAAACAGTGCTATTTTCTACATCCACAATTACCTTGTCAATATCCGTATGTTTTACAGCCTCCTGTAAATCTTCCATAGGAGGAAGTTTAGCTATTTCAGGATTATCCCTTCCTTCACTTCTGTAATCATGCCATATTTTTAATACAGCTCCCATAGCAATATTGGTCTTTCCTCCTGTGGTCCTATACCATTCCTTTGAAAAGACTAGAAGATCAATTATCTCCTTTTCAACCTTCACTGGCTTTATGCCTGCATTATCGTTTATAGTTTTTATATTGTTAATTCCCTCATAAGAGTTATAAATGTCATAGAGTTTGTGAAGCCTTATAAATTCAGCTTCAATCTTTTCCACATAGGAATCAAATTCCTCTTTACTTTTAGTATAGCCCATCACCGTTATCACCGTATCAAAGGTATCAAAAAAAGAATCAGTATACTTTTCATACTTCTCTTGGCATCCAGTAAGTGTACCCATAATTAATACTATTGATATAAAGAAAGCTGTAATTTTTTTAAGAAACATTTCGCTACCTCCTGGGAACTTTTATATTATTGAAGTTAGTATTGTTTATGTTATCAAAATATATGATTTTTAACAAGTTAAAAAAGATTGAAAAGGGCTGTTGCATTATACTTTAGCGCAACAGCCCTTTTTCCCTAAATACAGGAAATATATATACGAGAAAACCAACCTAATAATTGAACAAAATTAATTATTTTGCTTTATTGCTTGCTTCTTCAAGAGTCTTAAGGTATGAGTCAACTCCTACTGTAACAGAAGCTTTTAAATCTGCATCTTCTTCAGTGTTAACAGCTTTAATTTCTTCAACTGTTTTTCCCTTCATCCAATCAGTAAGTGCAGCTGCTTGTTCAAACCATTCCTTACCAATTGAAGATGCCTTCTTCATTCCATAATCGTTTCCTAACTCAACTTTAGTTTTAAATTCGCCATTTTTATCTGTAGCTACTTTTCCGTCTTTGTCAAATTCAACTTTTGTTTGAGCAGTATCTAATATAGCTCCTGCTACTTTACCATCTTTATCAAAAGCACTAACCATTATAACAGTATCAACTTGAGCTACTGCTCCCTTATCGCCTTCTGCACTCTTTGACTTAGCAATTGAGATTTCATGTCCAAGTCCTAAAGTTTCTCCACCATTAACAGCAACAGCATTAGCGAAAGCTTCTTCTACTACTTGAACATAGCTCTCAACACCTACTGTTACGGAAGCTTTTAAATCTGCATCATCTTCAGTATTAACAGCTTTAATTTCTTCAACTGTTTTTCCCATCATCCAATCTTCAAGAGCAGCAATTTGTTCAAACCATTCCTTGCCAATTGAAGATGCCTTTTTCATTCCGTATCCATCACCAAGCTCAACCTTAGTCTTGTTTTCAGCATTTACGTCTGATGTAAGTTTCATGTCTTGGTCGAACTCAACTTTAGTTTGAGCTGTATCTATTGTTATCTTCACAACTTTGTTATCCTTGTCAAAACCAACAGCAGCAATAACTGTGTCAACTTGTCCACTAGCAACGCCTTCTGTTAAATCCTTTGATTTTCCTATTGAAGTAACATGTCCTAAACCAATTTTAGCGATACTTCCAACAACTGTTTTGTTATCAGTCTTCTTGTTGTCCTTTTTATCGCTGTCCTTTCCATTTGATCCACATCCAGCTAGTAAAGCCATGCTTAAAACTGGTGCTAAAATAATTGATAATATTTTTTTCATGTTTCACCCTCCATTTTGTTTTAAAAAATGCTTTTTCATTCCCAAATAGATATTAGCACATTGTTAATTAATAAACAATATGTTTTTAAATTTTTTTAGTTATTTCTACATTTTTCTCATTCTTATTGTCATATTTTGTTGTTATTTAAACGCTATCCCCTTACTACATCTAGATTTAAATAAAAAAATCCAATTTCAAAGCTTATCTTATACATCTAAATTAAGCTTTGAAATTGGATAGCTTTAAAAGGCTATTATACTTTCCACATAAACCATATCAAAATATATCCAGTAATTACAGCTGCTAATGTAAAAGGAACTCCTAGTTTCATAAATTCCTTTGCAGTAACTTCATGTCCTTCCTTTCTTAATATACCTAAAGCTGTGATATTGGCGGAAGCTCCAATAGGGGTTAAATTTCCACCTAAAGTAGCTCCTACAAGAAGTCCAAAATATAGAATATATGGTTCAATATTTAAAATTGTAGCGATATTGCTTGCCACAGGAAGCATAGTTGCAACATAGGGGATATTATCTATAAAAGCTGAAAAAAGCACCGATCCCCATACTATAAGTGTATATATAACAAATATATTATCCTTGCTGAGTTTTATAAAAATATTACTAATATCATCTACTACGCCAGCCTCTGTTATACTTCCAACAACAATAAATAATCCGATTAATAGAAGAATGGTAAAGTAGTCTATTTCAGCCAAAGCCTTCTTTATTACTTCACTATCTTTTTTTATAAGGAGACTTCTTATTAGACCTAAAGCAAATACGGAAACACATATAATTCCATTTATTGTCCTAGGCATATTAGGGAAAAATGATGCAGTAATAAGCAATGCTATCATTCCTAAAAGAAGAAATGATGGAAAATAATCTTTAACTTCCGTTCTACCTAATGGTTTAACCTCTTGTTTTTCCTTTCTAAATATGTATGCCAATATCAAGGTAGCCGCCAAAGCCCCAGCCTGCACCACCCAAAATATACCTAATCTTCCTTTAAAGAAAAAGAAGTCTAAAAAGTTCATCTGAGCATAGCCCCCAAGTAGTATGGAGGTTGTATCCCCTACCAATGTGGCTGCACCCTGTAAATTCGAAGCAACGGCAATGGATAATATGCTAGGCACTGGAGAAATATTAAGTCTTTTTGATATGTTTAAAGCTACTGGTGCCACTATTAGAACTGTAGCCACATTATCTACAAAAGCTGAAATCAAAGCTGAAAATAGTGATAGGGCAATTATTGTCCATTTAACATTTGGAACTTTTTCAATAATCATATCTGCCAGTAGAGCAGGCATTTTAGATTCTATAAACAAAAATACAATTCCCATAGTTCCTGCGATCATTAGTATAACATTCCAATCTACTGCAGCGAATACTTGGTCAATAGGCATAATACCTAAAATAATAAATAGAGTAGCAGATCCTAGGGCTATATATGCCCTTATTTTAGGAAATATCAGCAATAACAAATAAGTCAAAGCAAAAATTACAATAGCTGTAGTTTTCATGTCTAGTCCTCCTATGTTTACATATTTCTTCGACAATTTTCGTAATTGAAGACTATTTTATCATAGCTATTGAAAACTTACAATCTTATTGCTATCAAACTTCAACTATTAGCTAGGCAGTAACAAGACTTGAAACTTAGGCTACAAGTTTTTTCTTCCCATAAAAAAATACCTCCAAGTAGCTAATCAAATTTTAATTAATTAGACTGTCTACTTTGGAAGTATCATATCAAAATCCCTTTTAAACAAGATCTTTCAAACTAATAATTGTTTATTTTGCTTCCCTTCTCCAGCTTTTGAATTTCTTTTTCCCCTTTCTCTGACAACACCTTAAATTCCTCTATTGTTTCCTTCATCTTTGGAAGAGCCTCTTGTTTATAAGCACTAATAGAATCTAAAGCATCTAGAACATCTTGGAAGGCTGTCTTTAAAGCATCCACAGACAAGGTTGACTCCATAGATTGTTTGTGAATCTCCGCTCCTTGTTCTTTTAACATTTTTGAAGTATTGCTTATTAGGTTATTAGTAGTTTCATTTAAGATCTGAATCTTTTTAAGTACAATCTTTTGATTATACAAGGCACTAGCAACTAGCACTGCAATTCTTAAAGCTGATACGGTAACATTTTTAGCTCGGTCTACTCCCCTAATTAACTCCTTGTTATTTCTACGCAATACTTCTATAGCCATTATTCCCTGATGATTAACCACTACCATCTGTTGCATATCCATTAATCTCTGTCTTAAAGGAAATAAGATTTCCTCAGATATAAATCTGATCTTATCCTCGTCCTCATTCCTAGACTTTGCTATTTCTATTTCTCTTGAAATAGCTTGATCCAGCATAGTTCCTAGCTGAATTTCTTTGTTAAGTTTTTTAGTAAGATCTCTAAGGGCTACTTCTTCAATTTCTAAGGTAGTGTTATCATTTTTTAGAGTTGCCTTCCCCTTATCTAGTGACTTAATAATATCATTTATTACATCTTCTGCTTTTTCAAATCTACTAAAATAAGCTCTTATAGGATTAAAGATCTTGCCTAAAAGTCCTCTCTTAGTAAAATCAATAAGACTAGGGTCTAGGTCTTTCATTTCCTTCTGTAGCTGACTTAAATCTTGAGCAACTTGACCACTTTCACCACCGATTTTAGATAAACTGCCTACTGAAACCTGTAACAAGGAATTCTTATTAGCTGATTTTTGTATAGTATCTAAGCCAAATTCATCAATAGTTTTTACTATAGACTTTCTTTCCTCTATAGAATCCATATTTAGATTAATTAATTGGTTGGCATTCTTTTCTGCTTGTTCCTTTAGTTTTTTAACTTCTTCTGGAACTGGCTTTACCTGTTCAACAATTTCCTCCTTTATAGCTTCCGTGTCAACTACCTCCATTGAAAAACCCATAATACATCCCCCTTACTTTACATTTCTGCATTAAATAAACTTCCTAACTTATAAACCACGTCGTCTGAATCTGCATTAATACTAGCTGCTTCATTAATAGCTGAAATAGATGACAAAGCTTTAATGTTAGCATTATAGCCTATAGTGTAAACTGGTATTTTTAAATTTTTGATTATATCTTCTACATGATTTAATGAATGTCCTACATTAGTTTCCCCATCACTAAGTACAAAAAGCATGAATTTAGCATCAGGATTTTTCTCCTTTTCCTCCATCAACATTTTTGTACCTACTATTATGCCGTCATACATAGCAGTGCCTCCTTCTGCTTGCATGTCAGTTACAGCTCCTGTGAACAAAGACCTATGATTTAAGTCAAATTTTCCTATAGGCAGATTCACATTAACTTCGCTAGAGAATGTTACTAATCCAATAGAATTTTCTTTTCCTATATACTGAGAGCTACTTATTAGAGATTGCTTAAGTTTATTTAATGGCTCCCCAGCCATACTTCCTGATACATCTGCTACAAAGACTGCCACAATCTCTTGGTTTAGGTTTTTCTTTTCTTTCCATAATCTCTGAGCCTGAGAAATAACATCACCACTTACTTCAGCCACTTCCGACTTATAGTTGTCCAATTCATTAAATCCATATTCCTTGGCCAACTTTTGATATTTTTCATTCTTGCAAAACTCAACAAACTTATTTAATATTTCTTTTTTATCATCGGATAAGTCTCCAATACCGTACAAGGGACTATCGTGTCTATAACCAAAAGGGGTAAAAACATATTGGGATTTTAAATCTGCTGCATTAATGTAAGTTTGATATTCCATAATAAAGCCATCAAGAACTCCTGATTTGGCTGACTCTCGCATTTGCATTGTAGTATATGCTACAAAAGGTATATTTGTTTGGAACTTTTCAAAACCTTCTACAGCCTTATCGCTTAAAGGGTCTTTTATATCAAAAGTGCTTAAAGTAGAAATTAGAAAATTAAGACCTGTTGAGCTGGCAAAAGGATTAGTGTATCCCATAGCAATTTTATTTTCTGCTACTGCTTCAGTAATGTTCTTCAAATTAATAGAACCATACTTCTCCATTAATTCATCGTACTTTTTCTTGGACATAAGTACACCAGATACATTTCCTACCAGCCTTTTTTCTACTAAAGTTACCTTACTTCCTTGAGCTTTCATCATTTCTCCCCAAAGCTCATTTGATGGAGTATAGGCATCAGGCTGATATTTTCCTGAAACTATATAGTCCATTGCCATTCCTGAAGCCATACTTCTTATTCTAACAGAAGCAGCTTTTCCATTAACAGTAACTCCTGCCTTATTGAAATCTTCCGCCACCTTAATTAACCAGCTATCCTTATCTTCACCAGCTTTTTCAGGGGAAGAAAATATTTCTATAAAGATATTTGTAGTATTTTCTACTTGGGCCGGGTATTTGGAAATGTCTGGCAAGGCATCTTTAAGATCTGTAGTCTCCAACTCCACGTGAGCCTTTCTAGCTTCCACCTTGTTTACAGTAATATCGTCATAGAGATCATTCAGTACTTCTAAGGTTTTTTCCTTGCTTATTACATCCTTACTTTTACCTAAATTTTTAGTTAATGAAATACCCATATATATAATTCCAAAAACTACTAGACCAATAGCTATCAACACACTAAAAACTTTACCATTATTGTTTTCTTTTCTCATTATTAGCTTCACTCCTTCTTAATATTTATACAACCGTGTTTTTTCTATTAATTCATCTATTTCCTTTATTGCGGCCATATTTTCTAATTCTCCTTCTTCTAGGCTATTAAAATTGCTTACTTCTAAAAGGAGCCTGTCTAACTTTAATATGATTTCCTCATTATCCTCTAAAGAAGACTTTACAAAGGAAATGTATTCATTATATATAGCTAATTTACTGTCAATAAATTGTTTTGAAAACTTACCTGCTAAGCTTCCATCCTTAATCTTATTGTACTCACATTGGTCAAAGGCATTAATTTTATTAATTATACTTTTTACATTAATAAAAAATATTTCTTCTACATTTAAGATGCTTCCATGAAACTTCCCAAAACTCATTTCATTCCTATCAAACTTTTGAAGAAGAACATCCTTTATAGTTAGCTTTTTCTTTTGGAACCTTTCTATTTGATCTAAAATAATCTGAATATCATTAGAAAAGGTTTTTTTATACTTGTTTTGCTCCAGTGCATATATAAAATCTTCCCTGCTTTGTATTTCTCTAGTTTTTATTTTTCTCACTTGACCAGTTAAAATCTTGTAATTGCCATAAAAAAACACAAGGCAACTCATAAATAGTACCGTTATACCAAAAGCAGTAGCAAGGGCAGTAGACCCTGTGATTTTAACGGCCATTAGCCCTGGTGAGAATACTATTATATTTATTAGGGCTATCCCAATATTTAAGACTGACATCCTGCTTGCTTTTTTTCTTTGCATAACCTTTCTCCCCTTCTACTTATTAACTTATTAACTTATCAACACAAATCTTACAAGCCCCTGTTTCTTTATTTTATCATAGGGTCTATTTATTGTCATTTATTTTTTTAATTTCTCATATATTGTAACTTTTAACTTTAATACTTTAATAGAAAGAGAGAAGGATTGAGATTTCTTATAAGCTCAACCCTTCTCTTAATTATCATAAATATATCAACTTTTAGACATTAGCATGTTTCTCCTTGAATACTGTGAATTATAGCCGTTTCTTCTTCTATATCCTCCCTTTGTATTTTTATCTTTAACCTTTCAGCTATATGCTCCTTATTATATTGAATTAAATGTTCCCTTAAATTCTCCTCATTTACATTACTATTGTAATTTACTACAATGGTAAACTCATTAATACGCCTAATTTTTTTACCACTACAAATATCCTTAATTGAGTTTGATATCTTATCTAATAAGTAAGTATTCTGCATACTATCTTTCCCCCTTAATTATTGGATATATAGGAATCCAATTTGAAAGCTTGCCATATATAATTTCTATAAATCTTATGCTTAAGGATAGACAATTATTAATAAAGATTAGGAAAAACCGGCGAAATTTTAAACTTCACCGGTTTTTAATATACCTTCCTTTATTCTATTGATAATAATTCACCTATTGTTATTTCATTGTTAGCAATACCAGCCTCTATAGCTTTAATCATATATTCATGTAACTTTTCTATGTTTTCTAATGGTACCTTGTGAACTAGATATTCATAGTAAAACTTTAGGGAACCTGTCCCGTCACCATCCATAACTGTAAGATAAAGATCCTGGGATGCCGCCCCGTTACCATACCACTTGCTTTCAATTTTAATATCCTGCCCCGGTAAAACTAATTTTACCGGCTGGAAAGTTACCGATGCTCCTGAGTATGCTCCTATTTGAGGCAAGTCATATATACCTTTCCATATAGACATAACTTCTAATGGATCAATAGAAGAGTGACGATAGATAGTTGTTTGCTTTTCATTTATAATCTCACAGGCTTTCTTGAAAGTTTCATCTTCATTAAAAATAGTTCTAAAAGGCATAAAATAAACTCTGCTACCACCAGTATTCTTTTCTGCTAAGGTTCCTCTTCGAGCTATTACTGTATGAAAAAAGATGTCTTTTTCCCTTCTATTAACCTTAGAAAAATAACTTCTGAAAGCTAGCAATACTAAAGATTGCATAGATACCCTATTAGCTAAGCAATAGGCCTCCATTTTTTCAACTAATTCCTTATGGAAGGTCAATACTGCATGTTTGGCCTTGGTACGTAATAAATTAATGGTCCCTAAATACCTTAAGTTGCTATCCTTTTTCTTTTTCCTAAAGTCCTCCAGTACATTATATCCATTTACACTTGTATAAATAGGCTCTTGATCCTTTTGAAATTCTTTTTCCCAAAATTCACGATCTACTTTATACTTTTTAGTATTTTTATAATTTAAATCCTCAATAAGAAGTTTTTCAAAGGACTTTAAGGGCTTAGGTAGATCCTTACCTTCTTCAAGTGATAAATAAATTCCAAAAACGTCTTTAAAAAAGGTGGTTATAGCCCAAGAATCCATTATCATATGGCTTACTACAAAGTATAAGCCAGTTCTTCCATCATAAGAACGGATCATATATGTCTTACTCAAAGGTTTTCCCCAAACTGTAACAGGCTTACTGGCTATTTTATAAAGTTTCTTTTCCATTTGATCCCGGGTCTTACCAGTAAAGTCCAAGAATTCTATATGAGAATCTGCCTTATCCTCAAAATATTGTTTCATACTTTTATCTACCTTAACAATACGAATCCTTAAGGCATCATTCCTGTCATAGGCTATTTCTATAGCCTTCTTTAATCTGTCTAAATCTAGCTCCTTGTCCACCAACACTGAGGTGCACACATTATTTACCTGCTTATGAATTGTATACTTCTGGCTAAAAAAAAGTATATTCTGAGCTGCAGTTAAATCATAATACTTCCTTTCCATACTGTACCTTCTCCCATAAATTATATTTATTCTACTGACTTTAAGGACTCTACCATAGGTATCTTCTTCAATTTCCTATACATAAATAAATCTACTAGTATTACAAAGACCATAGTAATTATAAAAGAATAGAGGAAACTGATACTGTCTATATGATTACCAAACATTACTCCATCCTGCTCAATTGAAACCATTATGAACCTATGAAGAATAATTCCTATAAATAGACCTACTATAGATCCAATTAGAGATAATATTATATTTTCTCTATATACATAAGCTGAAACCTCTCTATTGTAGAAACCTAAAACTTTAATAGTTGCAATTTCTCTAATTCTTTCCCCTATATTTATATTAGTCAGATTGTATAAGACAACAAAGGCTAACAAACCGGCAGAAATAATAATGAGAATAACTATACTATTTAGTACTTCAACAGAATCTTCAAAGGTGTCAGCAGCTGCTGAATAGTATTCAACAGAAGCAACATCACTATCCTTAATTAGTACGATTCCCAATTCACTTTCTTCAGAAGCTCCAGGATTTTTTAGTTTTATCATTAGACTATTTACCTTTGGATTTAATCTATATATTTCCTTATAGTATTCAGGAGACATATATCCATAGTGAAAAACATAATTTTCTGTTATATCAGCTATTTCTACCTTTCTCCTAGCGCCATCACCATTATCCATTTCTATGGCGTCCCCTTTTTTGACATTCAGTTCCTTGACTAGCTTTTCGTTTATAACTATACCTTTCTTTGGTATACTTATTTTTCTATGACTATTTCTATCTCTTAGGCTAATATAGTCAGTGAACTTTTCCATATCTGTAGGTATTATCAATGTTAGTCCTATTTCATCCTTATCACCTTTCACCTTACCGTTATATTGACTACTGGCTAAATAGGATTTTACATTCTTATTTTCATCAAGCTTATTCATTACCCTTTCTTTGCCTTCATCCTCAGCTCCAGTAGCAAACTTCATGTTTAAGTTGTAAGTAAAGATCTCCTTATATTGCTTGTTTACTACCTGGCTAATAGAATCGCTCAATCCAAAGCCTGCTAACAAGAGTGCCGTACATCCAGCGATACCTATAATGGTCATAAAGAACCTCTTTTTATATCTAAATATATTTCTAGCAGTAACCTTATAGGAAAAAGACATTCGTTTCCATATAAAGTTTATTCTTTCTAGGAAGATCTTCTTTCCAGCTTTAGGTGCCTTAGGCCTCATTAATAAGGAAGGAACTTCTTTTAATTCCTTAACACAAGCACCTAGTGCAGAAAGAGTAGTTACTAAAACTCCTATTAGAAGACTTACTACCATTAAGGGTACTTGTCTAACAGTTTCCATTGGAGGCAGGGTGTACATCATAGACCATGCCTTGTAAAGGGTAATAGGAAATACAGACAAGCCAAAAATCAATCCAAAGCTGCCACCAAGAATGCTGGCTATAGCTGCGTAGAGGACGTACTTTGATGCGATGGCTTGATTACTGTAACCAAGAGCCTTATATGTTCCAATGATCCCTCTTTGCTCGTCTACCATTCTAGTCATAGTTGTTAAGCAAACTAAAGCTGCTACAAGAAAAAAGAATACAGGAAAAATCTTGGCTATTGAATCTATTCTATCTGCTGTTTTACCATAATCCACAAAACTATAATGAGAATCCCTGTCCAATACATACCATTGTGGCTCAGACAACTTTTCTATTTCATTTTCCGCTCGAATAATTTTTTCCTTTCCCTCTTCTAACTTCTTTTGTCCTTCTGTTTTTTCTTTTTCTAATGTTTTTTTCCCTTCCTCATATTTTACTTTTCCTTCTGCTAGCTCTTTTTCTGCTGTAGCAAATTTAGTTTCAGCTTCCCTTTTTCCTGCAGCCAGTTGTTTTTTTCCACTTGCAAGTTCTGCTGCAGCCTTATCCAATTCCCTTCTTGCTGCCTTAAGTTCTTCCTCTGCCCCAGTAACTTGTCCTTGAGCATAATTGTTAAAATCGTTAAGGGATTCCACTCCACTTTCTGTAAGCTTCAAAAATTCTTCATAGGAGCTAATTAGGGCCTGGGTACTCTCCTTGTCTTCCTCGCTTAGATTAGGATCTTCTAATCTTTTCTTAAGACTTTCAATTTCCTTCTCTGCTTCCTCCCGCCTAGCATTGATAGTTGTAGTACCATTGTTAAGCATCTCTAAATCCTCACCATATTTGGCTTTTGCTTCATTTAGCTCTTTTTCCCCCTGGGCATATTCTGCCTCGCCCTTAGCTAATTTCTCTTCTCCCTCTTTAATCTGTTTTCTTCCTTGTTCATAATTTTCCTGAAAATTTTTCCTTTCAGTAGCAAGCTTAGCTTCACCTTCAGAAATCTTTGCTAGAGAATTACTTAATTCCTCTTCAGCTTTTTTAATTTCTTCATCATAGAGGTTTTTTTGCTCATTATATTCCTTAGTAGCCTTATCCAATTCCTCTTTGGCCATCTTTTTTATTTCTTCCAATCTAATACCGCTTCTATCAAATCCTAGATTTTCAAGAGCAGTTACAACCTTAGTTACACATTCCTTATATTCTTTATTATAAGAATTTAAAGCTTTTGCATCTTTAACTGTAACCAAAGCTTCCGTATATACGGGAATCTTAAAATCCTCCTCTAGAACCATAATGTAACTATTAACAGTTCCACTGCCTATTTCTGAACTTCCCTTTTCATATGAAAGATAATAAGGAGTTATAGCTTTACCTACAATTGTATATTTATCAGTTACTAATGTGTCCTTAGTTGTTTCTACTTCCTTTCCAGAGCCAACCTTTATAGTATCTCCTATTGAAAAGCCATAATCTATAAAAATAGATTCTTCAATTATACACTCTCCAGATTTTTCCGGATATCTTCCTTCTATTAATTTAACGGCATTGATAATATCATCTTTATCTCCTGATTTTATCTTAGAGGGCATACTATGAACTTTTAAGACCAACTCATTAGAATTAACAGTAGTAACCACATCTGTAAAATACCCTGCTTGCACCCCTAATACACCATCAATTTTCTCAATGGCACTAATATCATCTTCTGTTAGTCCTAGAGTGGACATAATACGAATATCCATTAAATTATATTCATCATAATATGAATCCATAGACTTCTTCATATTGGGAGCTGTAGATTTAACTCCTGCAAAAAAGCCTACTCCTATAAATACAATGGTAAAAATGGATATAAAACGGCTAAAGGATTTTTTAATTTCTCGGAAAAAATCTTTCCACAATGAACTTCCCATATTACCATTCCACCTTTTCCACATCCATTGGCTTACTGTTTATTTCCACCGATTCGATTTTACCACTTTTAACTTTTATAACTTTTTCACCAATAGCTGAAAGAGCAAGATTATGGGTTATAATAATTACAGTCATCCCTGTTTTTCGACAGGTATCCTGCAATAATTTTAGAATGGCCTTTCCTGTCTTATAATCTAATGCTCCTGTAGGCTCATCACACAACAAAAGTTTTGGATTCTTTGCTAAAGCCCTTGCTATAGCCACCCTTTGTTGTTCACCACCAGAAAGTTGGGCTGGAAAGTTCATCTTTCTGTTACTAAGGCCTACATCTGAAATAACTTGGTCAATATCAAGGGGATTTTTACTAACCTGAGATGCCAGCTCCACATTTTCCTTAGCTGTTAGATTTGGCACAAGGTTGTAAAACTGAAAGACAAAGCCTACATCGTTACGCCTATAGCCAATCATTTCCTTCTCACTGTACTTACTAACAACAGCTCCATCAACTATAACCTTACCTGAGGTCAGATTATCCATTCCTCCTAATATATTAAGAATGGTACTTTTTCCTGCACCACTAGCTCCAGCTATAATGACAAATTCCCCTTTATTAATAGTAAAATCTACCCCTGCCAAAGCCTCAATTTCTACTTCGCCCATTTTGTATACTTTTTTAACATTTTTAAATTCTATATATCCTCCCATAATTCACTTCCTTTAATATATATTCATATAACAAACAGCTGTAATGAATTTTTTTTCATCTTCCAATAATATAAATCTACAATCCGGTAAATCTGTAACTATTTCACCATCATTGTTAATGTTAAAAATTACCTTTTTCATTGGAAAGGCAAGTCCTCTTCCAATGGCTTTTATATAGCTTTCTTTTAAGGTCCAATACCTGAAAAATTCCCTATTAGGATCTTCCTTTGAATATATTCTCTCCAGCTCTTCTTGGCTACAAGCTCTTCTAGCTGCAAATTCATTAAAATCTCGAACTCTTTCCACATCAATTCCTACTTCATATTGAGAAGAAGTAACACAGGCCACATAATTTTCACAGTGGCTAATATTATAATGAATATGTGGGTAATCTTTCAGCATTGGCTTACCCCAGAAGTTACGAACAAGGGCTTCTTTTTCATAATCTATACCTTCCTCTCTTAGCAAGGCATAAGACAAAATTTTTTTAGACAAAGACCTGACTAAATCAGGATTATCTCTGCCTAAAAAACTATGAACTTTCAGCCTATAAATCATGCTGATTTCTTACTTAAATATTCCAAAAGATCCCCCACTGTTTCAAGGCTGCTTATTTCTCTATCAGGAATTTCTATATCTAAATCTTCCTCTAACTTTCCTACAATACTAACTATGTCATAAGATGTAAGTTTCAGCTCCTTAACAAAATGAGTTTTTTCTGTAATCTCAACCTCATCTAGATCCACAAATTCCTGTACAGTATTTTTTACAATCTTAAGCATTTTCAACACTCTCCTCCATAATTAATGACCTTTTTATTTTTTTTGTAGTAGTTTTAATAAACTCTGTATTTTTAATAGTTACATTGGCAATCCTCTTGTAAGCAGGCAATTCCCGATTTACAATTCTAATATCCTTGTCTAGTTTCTCCTTATGATTAATTATCCCATTAATATTACAATACTCTTTGTCAATGTATACTAATGCATTTATACTTTCTTCATTACCTTCACCACACTTAGGACCGTATACAACCACTTCCTTCACATAAGGCAATTTCTCAACAATTTTGTCTTCTATTTCTTCTGGGTATACATTCTTGCCATTTGGCAAAATAATCAAGTTCTTAACCCTTCCGCAGATATACAAAAAATTTTGCCTATCCAGGTAACCTAAATCTCCAGTCTTAAACCAACCATCTTCAGTAAAGGAAAACCTTGTACTTTCTTCATCATTATAATAGCCAAGCATAACATTATCCCCTTTTACTTGAACTTCCCCTACTCCTTTCCTGTCTGGATTGTCAATTCTTACTTGACAACAAGGTACTACTCGTCCTACAGAGCCATACCTTTTCCAGCTAGTTGAATTACTAGCTACCAAGGGGCCACATTCAGTTATGCCATAACCATTTACTATATTTAAGCCAATATCATCTAAGGCCTTTATGATTTCTGTCCGCAGCGGAGCTCCACCACATACAATCTGATCTAAATTTCCACCAAAATTCTCCAATATAGGTTTGAAGTATTTACGTCTTTTATCTAGGCCAAACTTTCTAATAAAATTGCTAAACTTGATCCCGTATTTTAAATAATTAGTCAAATGATTCTTTTTAGCTTCCTTCCAGATATTTTTATACATAGATTCAAGAAATAATGGCACCATAATTGACATATTAGGTTTAAACAAGGTCATATTTCTTGAAACTCTCTTTAAACTGTCGTTGAAGCATATAGTAAGTCCACTATACATACCACCAAGTATGTGGCAACTGCATTCATAAGTATGATTGATTGGAAGAACAGAAAAGCTTACTCCAGTAGCTTTAATATGTGACAAGGAGGCATATATTACAGACATTATATTTTTATTACTCAACATAACACCTTTGTTGGCACCAGTTGTTCCAGAAGTAAAGACTATTTCACACAGTTCTTTGTTGTTTATAGGAAGTTCTAGGTACTTCTTATTACCTTTTCTTAATAATTTCCTTCCATCTTTAATCAATTTTTCAAAGTGAATAAACTGCTTATAGTTATCATCTGAGTCCATAACTATACAAGTCTTCACATTAGGACAGTTAGAAATAATCTTCTCCATACTAGCTGCAAAAGTCTTTGAAAAAATTATTACCTCAGCATCACACTTAATAAGCTGTTTTGCTATGTCCTCATCTGTCAGCTCCTTATCTAAGGGTACAGCAACACCTAAACCAGCAACTATGGAAAGATAACTAATTACCCATCTATATGAGTTTTCTCCTATTATAGCTATGTGTTTTCCTTTTAGACCCATTTCCAAAAGCTTTGTTCCCAGTGCATTTACATCTTTCTCTACCCTCATAAAGGAATAGTCCTCAATTTGTTTTTTACCCTTGATTTCTTTGTAAGCTATTCTATCACCATATAGTTTAGCTGCTCTCTTTAACAATTCCCTAACATCTTTCAATTGTTTAGTTTTATAAAGTTTTCTATTCATTTTACCCCCCTTTTCCTATCTCAATTAAATAAATAGTCCTTTATAAACATAAAAATAACTGCTGAACCTTTTCCTAAGAAATAGGTGGAAATGTTGACAATTCAGCAGGGGACTTTTGCATTTTTCTTATTTAGCTTGAAAAGTATTTTTACTTTAGTATATATGTTTAGCCTTATGAAATTTATTCCTATTCACATATATTCATCAAGGTTTATGACATATTATGTCTAATATGGTATAATTTCTATAGTATACATTATATATGTTATTGGAAAATATTTCAAGTTGTTTTATAAATTGTTTTTTTCTAGAGAAATGAAAAAGAATAAGATAATAAATTAAATCACATTTTCTATAATAGTTCATATGATACTCTTGTAAGCTTATGAAAGGAATGAAGTACATGTATAATAATTACAACCAAAATCCTTATTACATTAATACCGCAAGAGGTAACTATAACATTATGAATAATAATACTAATTGCTTATATCAATGTCCTTATTGTGCTAATGTATATAGAAATAATTCATTTAACCCTAGCTCTCCATTGAAGGACCATGGACCAGAACCTTTTGTAGTTAATATTGAAGAGCTTACTAAAGAAAACTCCACTTTTCGTACAGCTCTATGGACAGGAAACCATTTTCAGCTTACTTTAATGAGTATAGATGTAGGTGGGGAAATTGGTTTAGAGCTCCATCCTAATACAGATCAATTTATACGAATTGAAGAAGGTGAAGGTATTGTCAAGATGGGCGACAGTAAAGATAATTTGAATTTCCAACAAAGAGTCTATGACGACTACGCTTTTATAATACCTGCAGGTAAATGGCACAATTTAATTAATACAGGTAATAAACCTATAAAATTATATTCTATTTATGCTCCTCCTCAACACCCTAAAGGCACTGTTCATCCAACTAAGGCAGTATCAGATGCTGCAGAAGGAAACCATGTTTAATTATGTAACTATAGTTTGAAATATAAAAAAACAGGGTTCCACTTAACTTTCCCTGTGGAACCCTATTAAACACTTCAATTTTAAGCCTTAGTCTGCCACTTGCTTCCCTTGTATCTAATTATGAACATAGTTGATCTAAATATCCAATCTACAATCATAGCTACCCAAACACCAAACATGCCCATATTCATAACCTTGGCAAAGAGGTAACCAAAACCTAATCTAAAGGTCCACATGGATACCACTCCTACCACCATTGTGTAACGGACATCATTTGCTGCTCTAAGTGTATTCGGAAGGGTAAAAGATAAGGGCCATATTAGGCATACATTTACACCATGAAATATTATAACCTGCTTAGCCATTTCAGTAGTTTGTGGCGATAAATTATATATTTTTAATATAAGGGGAGTAAGCAGTATAATAACTACATTTATACAAATTGAAGCCATATATGCGTATTTTAAAAGTTTTTTAGTATAATACCTTACTTGTTCATAATCCCCTGCACCTACGCACTGGCTCACTACAGTAACTAGCGCAAGTCCTATGGAGGCAGCAGGCAGAATTTCAAAGGCTGAAACTGCATTCCCTACTGCATTAGCTGTTATTGACGCCGTACCAAAAGCAGCTACAAGACTTAATAACATTATTTTACCAAGCTGAAACATACTATTTTCTACTCCGTTAGGTATGCCTATACGAAGTATTTTTTTAACCATTCTCTTATTAATTTTATAAGTAAAAGGCTTGCTAATGTGTATAAGAAGATCCTTATCTCTAAGAAGGGCTACTATAATGACAGCAGCTACCGCCCTAGAAAGCAGTGTAGGAATAGCAACACCTTCCACGCCCATATTAAAACCATATATTAATATAGCATTTCCAATTACATTTATGGCATTCATAATAATTGATGTTATCATAGTTATTTTTGAATTACCCATAGCCCTAAATAATGCTGCTCCACTATTATATAGAGCTTTTTCCTAGATACATTAGAGCCATGATGAAAATTGAAATAAAGGTTACAAAAACCAACAATTGCTCTCCTGCCTTACAGGCCTTTTCCTTTCGTTTTTGACCAATATACTGGCCTGCCACTACTGCTCCACCGGTAGCCAAAGCTGCAAAAATATTAATTATTAAAATATTTATTGAGTCTACAAGAGAAACTGCAGACACTGCACTTTCCCCAACCTTAGCAACCATAACAGAATCTGCCATACCAACTGCCATTGCAAGAAATTGTTCAATTATAAGTGGTAATATTAGTCTCATTAAGGCTTTATTAGTGAAAATATAATTCTTCTTTGTTTTTAAGTCAGCTTCCATTTTTTAAGTCCTTTCCATAAAGAAATACCTTATACAATGTATAAGGTAATCCATTTAAGCTTTAGTTATTTATAACAATCATATTAATAAAGAATCCTATTTCCAATATTAACAACCTGTACCGTCAATAGAACAGGCATTTACAGTGGACTCTGATTTTGTTTTTTCCAAATCAACATATTCAAATATATCAAAAGTCTTTCTTCCATCCTCTAGAACAAAAAAAGGAATTCCAACTTTTCCATTCTTTTTAACATCTTCAAAGATTGATTCATTGTCTCGATAATGTAAAAATTCTTTTAGTGTGGATATTTTTTCTGTAATACTCCTATACTCTAACTGAACACTTTCACATTCCTTTAGCATTTCTTTAGCTTCAATACAATCTGGGCAAATTTCTGCACCATACATAATAACTTTCATAGCCTTTCGCTCCTTCCTAGTTAAGACTTACAAGTCTTGCCACAACTACATTTTAAAGACTCCATAAGGTTCCTATAGTTTTCCCTCTAATTAAATCACAAAATATATTCTAGAGCAAATGGATATTTTAATCTTGTATATATTCTATGCATCCAGAAGCTATATCTTTGAAATCATTACTCCCCTTTTCTAAGCTTGTTGTATAACCAGTTCCATTGCTGTCATGATCCCTTATAGCATATTGCCTTTGATTTTTAAACTTAATGTTTCTTATAGTAGTGTTTTCAGAATCCTCCAGGTTAATACCAATTAGCCTAGAATTTATTTGACCATTCTCAAATATATTGTTATGGTTGGCACCATTGCTCTGTCCAAGTACAGGATTGGGCATTATATCTGGATCATCCCACTCCGTTGTTATTCCAATATCCATACGATGTCCAGGCCTAGAAGCTCCTGAAAGAGGACCAATCTGCAAATTCTGAAAAATGGAATCTCTTGTCCAATGCTCCACATAAATTCCTACACTGTGATTATCATCCTTATAGCAATTATCAATAGTTATATTGGAAAACAAGGCATTATTGCAATTGCCACCAGTCCAAAGGCCCATCCATCCTGTATCTGTTATTTTAACCCGATTTACAGTACATTCAGTTGATGCCCATAAGCCACATTCACCTGTACCATTCATCTGACCACGTACAGGCTGATATATTCCACTAATATCACAATCTTCAATAATTGGCGGTATTTCAGGGCTATCATATAAATATTTTGGAAAATATGACTGCCAAAATATACCAAACTCTGTAAAATCTCTTATTACACACCTTTTTACTACTAAGCCGCTAGTTTCTCTTCCCTCAATAGCTTTGCCTACAGTTCTATTTCCATTGAAGTAGCAATCAAGTATTTTACTATTGGGGTTTTTTTCTTCAATAAATATCATAGTTTCCCCACCATTACCCTCAAAGCTTAGACCATGGACTTCGCTTCCATCTCCTCTTAATTCCAGTCCAAATTTAAGCAAGGCTCCACCTAGATTCCTTGACCAAATTTTATGAGCAGCACCTGCTCTTACTACCGATGAATTTATGTAAATGCCATCTTCCAGAACAATATTTTGGATAGTAGTAGATTTAAAAGCATTAATAAAGGACTCTGTATTATCAACTAAGCTATAAGCTGATGGGAGCATATAATTTTGAGGTGGCTTAGGCAGCTGAGCATATCCAGCTGATTCTACTGCTTGGAAAAGAACTTCCCTTTGAATTCCTTCCCTAAAAGGAGTTAAGGAAAGGTCATCTACATAACAAATACCACCGGCTGATGGTCTTATATATATCTTCGCCGACCTATTTTCTTGCCCTGTTCTATAGACAAGGGTTAATTTTGTATATTTAGTGGAATCAGCGCTGCTAATTATTTCTTTGCCACCAAAATCTTTAACTCCTAAAAAAACAGGCTCCTTCCTATACTGAGACTTTACATAAGCTGTTAAAGCATAAGATGTATTAGGCTTTAAATCTCTTATCGTTTGTTCTAAAAGGCTCCCATCATCCTCTATTCTTGCACAATAGTCACCAGAAAATTGCTCAGCTCTTACAAGTTGACAATTACCTTGTGTTGACCAATAACTATGAAATTTTCCAAGCTCAAAATCACCATTTTTAATCATGTTTTTCCCTTTACTTCCACCCCTTATTTGATAAAGATAACTAAATAATATAGCCAAAAGGCAGAAAAGCAGAGCCAGAACATATCTCCCTAGTTTATATTTTTTTCCTCCCATTATTGATATCCCCCCACATAATCTTTTAGAAAGGACATTTTATTTGCAACTTACATATTTTACATGTTGCTAATTTAATTAATAATATTACCTATCTAGGGAACTTGTCAACTTATTCTTAATATTTTTTCTCTTTCTGAATAATGATTTCACATTAACTAATTCATTTACATCTTTTCTTCATTATAGTATAATAAAGAAAACTTTCATCACTTTAACGTGTGAAAGCAATCATAATAATTATAAATTAAGGTGAGTGATAAAATGGAACAAAAAACTTATAATCCTTATGTTACAGCACAAACACAGTTCGATAATGTGGCCGATTTAATTAACTTGGATCAATCTACTCGGGATCTACTCAGACAACCAACCAGAGAATTCCATGTTACCATTCCAGTTAAAATGGACGATGGCAGCACAAAAGTATTTAACGCTTATCGTATCCAGCATAATGATTCCAGAGGACCAGCAAAGGGAGGAATCCGATTCCATCCAGAAGAAACTGTTGATACAATCCGTGCCTTATCTATGTGGATGACATGGAAGTGTGCCGTTGTGGATATTCCTTTAGGCGGAGCTAAGGGTGGAATAATTTGTGACCCTCGTAACATGAGCATGGCTGAACAAGAAAGATTATGCCGTGGATATGTTAGACAATTAGCAAAGGCAATGGGGCCAGTAATAGATGTACCTGCACCAGACGTTATGACTAATGCTCAACACATGCTTTGGATGATGGATGAATATGAAACTATCCATGGTGGCCGCTATCCTGGTGTTATAACTGGTAAACCTGTTGGTATGGGTGGCTCTCTAGGCCGTAAAGAGGCAACAGGCTATGGAGTTATTTATACCTTAAGAGAAGCACTAAAAGCCTTAAATATAGATATTAAATCCACAACTGCCAGCCTACAAGGCTTTGGTAATGTTGCAGAGCACGCAGCTCGTCTTTACACTGAAATGGGAGGTAAAATTATAGCTGTTTCCTCCTGGGATAACAATGATAAGAAATCCTACACTTTCCGTAAGCTAGATGGTATAAACATAGAAGAATTAGCTTCTATAAAAGATCAGTTTGGTTCTATCGATAAGCAAAAAGCTCAAGAGCTAGGCCTTGAATTGCTTGATGGCGGTGAATGGATAGCTCAAGATGTAGATATAATTCTTCCTTGTGCTTTAGAAAACCAACTTACACCAGAAACCCTTGCAAGATTAAGTGATACTGTTAAAGTTATTTGCGAAGGTGCTAACGGACCTACTACACCAGATGGAGACGAAATCATTAAAGCTAAAAACATTTATCTAATTCCTGATTTCCTTTGTAATGCTGGTGGAGTTACTTGTAGCTACTTTGAGCAGGTTCAATGTAATATGAATTACTTCTGGCCTAAAGAAGAGGTATTGGAGAAATTAGATCAAAAGATGACCAATGCTTTCCAGGCTGTTCATAAGCTAGCCCAAGAAAAGAATCTTTATATGCGTAACGCAGCATATGTTATAGCAATAAACCGTGTAGCAGAAGCTGTAAAGCTAAGAGGTTGGGTATAATATAGGATATCATACAAAAACTCTTGAAACTATCTTAAGGAAGATAGTTTCAAGAGTTTTTATTTATCTTTATAAGCCAACAACTATTCTGATAATCCCATTGGATAGATCTTGCCAATAGGAACAGTAAACATAAAGCCTACACTTGAACTAGAAGCATGTCCTGTAATCTTTTGCACTACAGCTACTGCTTTTTCAATTAATTCTTCACTTTCTAAAACAGTAAAAATAGTTTTGTTATAAGGTTTAGCATCTTGTAAGAGTGATTTTAGATATCCAAATATAGGCACATTTTCCTTGTCACTATTAACAATAGCACTTGCCATCCCCTGACTATCCAAAATAGTAGCACCACTTACTCCCACATCCACAAATCCCGCTAGTATATCATCCACATAATCCAATTCATTTAATATAATAAACAGAGCGTAAATTTAGCCCACTTCCTTTCAAAGTTCTTTTAATTAGCAACTTCTCCTTCTACCGACACTTTTATGACTTCTTTCTTTTTATCCTTCCCATTGATTTCCCCTGCTCTTTGTATAGCTACTTTAGCTGATACTGGTCCTAAAAGTTCATAAATAAGGACACTAAACATTATAATTGAGCTAATGGCAGCACTATATTCAGGCAACTGTTGCCTTACCAAGACCACTAGTCCAATAGATACTCCCCCCTGAGGTAGTAAGGCCAAGCCAAGATTTTTTCTAACGGTTTCAGCCGCTTTCACATATTTTGCTCCTAGCCAGGCTCCTAAAGCCTTTCCACCAGCTCTAGCAAAAATATAGCCTATTCCCATAAGGCCAACTGTAGCAAAAACCCTTAAATCTAAGCTGGCTCCAGCCAAGGTAAAAAACAGTACATAAACTGGAGATGCAAAATCATTGACAGCATCAAAGGTCCTCTTAGCTTTATTAAAGAGATTTACTAAGGTCATACCCATGGCGATACAGGTTAACAAGGGAGAAAGTGCTAAGAAGTTCGATAAGCCTGTAGCAATTCCAACGGCAGCCAAAGAGATTGATTGTAATTCATCCCGACCCTTGGATCTCTTAACAATAAAATATAATAAAACACCTAATACAAATCCTAATATAAGAGAACCGAGAATTTCTAGAAAAGGTCCAGCAAACATTTGAAATCTAGATAAATCTTGATTTCCTAGAGATATCTTAGCTAGTGCTATAGCTATTCCAAATGCTATTATTCCAAAGACGTCATCCAAAGCAACCACTGGTATAATAGTTTTCGTCAATGGTCCGTGAGCCCTATATTGCCTCATTACCAATAAAGTTGCTGCAGGTGCAGTAGAAGCTGACATAGATGCGATTACAATACTAAAGGCAAAGGACTGATTAAAGAGAAAATACATTATACAGAATACTAAAACTACAGCTCCCACAACCTCTGCAAGAGTTATAATCATAATTGATTTCCCTAGCTTTAACATATCCTTTATAACAAATTCACTACCAATGGTAAAGGCTATTATAGCTAAGGCCAATTCACTAATAACTGAAAAAGAATCAATATCTCCAGCGTTAACATACTTTATAAATGAAGGTCCAAGAAGTAGACCTGCCACTAAATATCCAGAAACATTAGGAAGTTTAAATCTTCCTGCCACCTTACCACCTATAGTTCCAGCTAATAATAACACAGAAATTTTAAAAAGCAAACTCAAGCCTAATTCCCCCACATCATAATATAACTCATTATGACGATTGGCGCCCTTTCATTTTCATATACTATGTTAACCTAGACACCTCCTCTCCCTTCTATTTAATTGAAATGAAAAAAGCGCATCAACTAACTCTAACGAGCTTCGTCATACGCTTGGTGTACTCCTATGAGGTTAGCTGACGGGTTAGGGCTCCCAAGTCGCCCTTCTTAAAGAACTTAAGATTCACCCCAAAATTGGGTCCCCCATTGCTATCACAGCATTCGGAGTTGCTAACATTACTATATCATTATTGTATATATAAGTCAAAATTCTATTTCTATTGACTTATTACTTTTTTACTTCTTCTTCCCAGCTTATATCTTATAAATGCGTCAAAAATAGGAACAAGAGCCGCAGCTATAAAGCCTCCAGAAAACCCATTGTTATATAAATTCATACCGCCATGCAAGTATCCTATATTCATAGTAATAGCCATATGGGCAAATCCAGCTATGATACCAGCAAAAACTCCGTAATGACCTGTTATTGGCGCAAGGGTAGATCCGAAAAGTAGTGCAAGAATTGATGATGTAGAATATTGGTCATAAACATTTAAGTATTTAGCAATGAATACTCCTATAAAAATTGGTGTAACATTTTTTATATGTTTACCATATGCCGCAAAACCTACAACAGTTAAAATCCCACCTATTACAGGTCCATTTAACTCTCCACCAATTATTAGCACATATGATACTGTCAAAGCTCCTAAAATGGACATATTAATCATTGTTAATCCAAGTCCTGAACTTTCAGTAAAATCTGTGCCACTTCTTCCAGTTAGACTCAATAGACTCTTATACCCTTTTAAAGTCCATTTATTAGCGTAAAGTCCAAGAAGAAATATAAGAGCAAATAAAGTATATAATAAAAGAGAAAAAATTAAATTGTTGCCAGAAGAAATTATAGTTAAAGGCTCAACCTCTACTCCCATGCTCCTCAGTATGGCCATAGCAAACATACCTATAATTCCTACTGTAAAACCAATATTATATAGATTAAAGCCCTGATGGAAGTTATAAGATTTTGTTGCCAATGGCGGTACAATGACTCCAGTAAAAACTCCTACTACCGTACCAAGTATCAAGCCATTCCACATTGGTAAACCTAGATTAATGGCAATTTCACTAACCAAGGGACTAAGACCTGTTGCAAACAAGGCTTGAGGCAAATATTCCTTAAAAGGTAGTTTCTCCACCTTGGCACTTAAAAAGACACCAAGGGTTATGGGCATACTGTTGAACAAATTCTTCCCGAAAAAGGAGAAACCAGTTACCATAAAAATTGCAGCTATTATTAAACCATTAATTTTGCTGCCACTTAATTTAACCATAGCCAGACTAATTAACAACATAATACCAGCATTAAAAAATGTTGCACCAGTATTTGAAAGTTCTATATAATCAGTAATTAAATAAGCAGGAGAAGTTAAGATCTTCATATACCCTGTCCATATTTCCTTTGGAGAATTGAAAACAAAAGCTAGTGCTATAAGCGCTAATCCAATGAAGGTGAAGAATATTGTTTTCGCCTTTTCTTCAGTTAATCTAGGGGGATCATCATCCTCCTCTAGAGATAACTTTTTATGATAGAAATTATTCTTGTCCAAAAGCCCCAGGTTTAACCTCCCCTTTCCGAAAATTTATGCAGATTGTTAAACAGCTTAATGTAGTTATTTTTATGATATATTAATTTGGCCAATTAGGCAAGGTTTTTTTTACACAAATATCCTACTGTTTTCTACGTCCCTTTTTATCGAACCTACGTCTTAAGGCTATTTCCGTAGGAAAAATTGAAACTAATAAAATAGAAACCTGAATACCATTGAGGACACCTCCATATAAGCCAACAGTATCAATTTCCTTTCCAAAAACAAAGACCATGGCTATAGCGGAAATAGGGAGCATAATCCATCCAATTTTTCTCCACAGCTTTCCACAGTAATGATGGGCAAATTCCCAGGTATCTCTATTCTTCATTGACAGTCTAGTACGCTAACCAAATACATGGTTAATTTCCTTTGGGGCCTTTTTATAAAAGTAGCTACCAAATCCGATCATAGTCAAAGGGATTAACAAGTTCATAATAAACATAAAAATCCAAAATCCTATCAATGGTCTTACCTCCTCAATATATTCCTTTAATATAAATCTCTACTATTATTATATGAGTATCTGTGATAAACTACAATTGACGATAATAATACAAGGAGTGACATAATGATTACTGATATGACAAAAGGAAATCCCACAAGGACCATACTTAAATTTACCTTACCCTTTCTAGTAGGAAACTTATTTCAGCAATTGTATAACATTGTAGATTCTATTGTTGTTGGAAGATTCATAGGGAAGGATGCTTTAGCCGCAGTTGGTTCATCCTTTATGCTTATGAACTTCTTTTCTTTTGTAATAATAGGCTTATGTATGGGAGCCTCTACTGTTTATTCTTTTTTCTTCGGCAAGAAAGATTATTTAAGACTACGTAAATCGATTTTCATATCTTTTCTTTCCATAGGTGTTTTTACAATAGTGCTATCAATTTTAATAACCTTGAATGTAAACAATATGCTGCTTTTAATTAGGACCCCAGCTAGCATACTGCAAGGTTCAGAAGAATATTTAAGGATTATATTTGGAGGCTTAATATTTGTATTTCTCTTCAATGGTTGTTCAGCCTTACTTCGATCTGTAGGAGATTCAAAGACGCCACTATATTTTTTAATTCTGGCTGCTATTATTAATATAATCCTTGATTTAATTTTTGTAATACAATTTGATATGGGGATAAAAGGAGTTGCCTGGGCAACTATAATCGGACAAGCAGTTTCCTCAGTTTTGTGCTTAATTTATGCCTTTGTAAAACTACCTCTTCTTAGATTAAAGGGTCAGGACATGGTTTTTGATAAAGAAATCACCCTAATGGTTGGTAAATATAGCCTTCTTACCTCTGCTCAACAATCTATTATGACTTTTGGTATGGTCTGTGTTCAAGGTATTGTTAATACTTTTGGTCCAGATACTATAGCAGCTTTTACCGCAGCAGGGAAGATCGATTCTATAGCCTACCTGCCTGTTCAGGACTTTGGAAATGCCTTTTCTACTTACATAGCCCAAAATAGAGGTGCTAATAATGTAGACCGAATAAGGCAGGGAACAAAATCCGCTGTCCGAACAATAATACTATTTTGTCTTGTATTCTCAACCTTAATTTTTATTAACTCTAAACATCTTATGAGGATTTTTGTAAAGGCAGATGAAGTAAATGTAATAAATTTAGGTGTAGAATACCTATCCATAATATCGGTTTTCTATGTATTCATCGGATTTTTATTTATGTTCTACGGATTTTTCCGTGGCATTGGTGCCTTAAATACTTCTTTAATACTGACAATTATCTCTTTAGGCACTAGGGTAGTTTTGGCTTATCTTCTATCAAGTATACCCCAGCTTAGTCAACGTGGAATATGGTGGTCTGTTCCTTTAGGATGGGCTCTTGCAGACAGTATGGGCCTTATTATATATCAGAAAATGAAAAAAAGAAACTTCAATCTTAATAGTTAAAGCTATAATCATATAAGAAATAAAATAAAAAAACTAAATCCTAGGCTGTTCAATAGGATTTAGTTTTTTTATAATGATATTACATTACAAAATCTTTTAAGTATCTGCTATTTTTAGGTAGTCGCAGTTTTTTCAAAGCCTTAGCTTCAATCTGACGAATTCTTTCCCGGGTTAAACCAAAATAGTTTCCAACCTGCTCCAGTGTATGCCTTTGTCCATTATTTAGACCAAAACGCATTTCTAGTACCTTTCGCTCTCTTTCATTTAAAGTCTGCAACCGCTTATTTATCTCAATTTGCAAGGAAGTCTCTACAATACCTTCCTCAGGAGAAGTAGTTTCAGAATCTTCTATAAAATCTCCGAGATAGGAAGTTTCGCCATCATCAATAGGTGTTTCAAGGGAAACAGGATTTGCAGCAATACGAAAGGCAAGGGCCACAGTTTCTTCCGATATACCAAGCTCCTCTGCTAACTGCTTATTATCAGGCATCTCATTATCTTCCAAGGCCATGTCTTGCCTAATCTTCATTATTTTCCGAACAAGACCTCCCATATGAGCTGGAATACGGATTGTCCGATCCTTATCATCTATCCCTCGGGTAATAGCTTGCCTAATCCACCAGGTGGCATAAGTAGAAAAACGAAAGCCCTTATCATATTCATATCGTTCCACTGCCTTCATTAGTCCTAAATTACCTTCCTGGATCAAATCTAAAAAAGATAAGGAGTGAGTTTTTAGATATTTTTTAGCTATACTAACTACAAGGCGAAGATTGGAACATATTAATTTATTTCTAGCTTCCTCGTCTCCTGTCTCAACTCTTTTTGCTAATTCTATTTCCTCTTCCGCACTTAAAAGCGGTGCTTCTGATGCGGCAACTAAGTAATCTCTTACAGAATCAACTCCAGCGAGAGAAGCAATACTTTCATTTTCCTCTTCTACTGAAAAGAGCTCATGCTCTAAATTGTTGCTGTTTTCCATTATTTATCACCCTTCTTTAGTTGATTCAGTAGCCATAATTCCATTAGATAAATCGCTAGCTGCAACCAAGATAAGACCTTAAGTTTGCATTTACAATATGGCTAATTAATTTTAACACATCGTTAGAAAAATTGCAAATTCTTCATTGACAAGTAAATATATTAGGATATATAATAAAGTTTTATAAAAAATCTACTTCCACCTTCCATGGTTTAATTAAGAAGTATATAAAAATTTTTTTAAGATAATATAAATTTTCATCAGGATAATTCCTCCTAATCTGCTATAATATAAGAAAGTGAAAAGATAATAGTGTTGCATACTAAATACTTTTAAAGGACTTAACAAGAGGAACAATTTATCTTTATCTAAATAAAATTAGTTTCAGGAAAGGACGTAATATTACATGAATATATTCACTCAAAAATTAAAAGAAGTTTTGACATCAGTAATTCCAGTTACTATTATCGTATTAATACTAAACTTTACCCTATCCCCACTTGCAACTCCCCTTGTAATTAGGTTTGTTCTGGGGGCAGCGCTAATAATTTTAGGGTTGACTTTTTTTCTAATTGGAGTGGATTTAGGTGTGACTCCCCTTGGTTCTCTTCTAGGATCAACCATTACCAAATCTAATAAATTATGGTTACTAGTTCTTTCCGGCTTGGTTCTCGGTTTCTTTATCTCCATCGCAGAACCTGGGTTGCTTGTTCTTGCTAATCAGGTTGCTTCTGTGACACTAGGACAAATATCTAGCAGCAGTATCCTAGTTGTTGTTTCAATAGGTTTAGCTATATTGATAACCTTTGGATTTATTAGAGTAGTTTATAATATCCCCCTATATAAAACCTTAACAGTTATATATTTAATAATTCTTATTTTAGCTTTATTTACTTCAGCAGAGTTTCAAGCAATAGCCTTTGACGCTTCTGGCGCAACTACAGGAGTGTTAGCAGTACCTTTTATACTCTCTCTTTCTTTAGGTATTTCTACCTTAAAAAAGGATAGTAAGTCCTCAGAAAAAGATAGTTTTGGTTTAGTTGCTATAGCATCTGCTGGAGCCATAATATCAGTTATGCTTTTAAATATATTTTCAAAGACTAGTAATTTTGATGACAGCCTTGACTTCAGTATAGCTCAATCAGATTCAATTATAGGCCCTTTTATTCAGCAATTCCGTCCGGTTATCGCTGAAAGCTTTATAGCCTTTTTGCCTTTGTTGGTAATTTTTCTGATTGGTCAACGACTATCCTTTAAACTAAGCAAAAAATCCTTTGCTAAAATATTAAAAGGTTTTATCTATTCTTTTATTGGATTGATTATATTTTTGATAGGTGTAAATGCTGGTTTTATGGAAGTAGGAAGTTTAGTGGGCCATAAGATTGCTTCATTAGACAATAAATGGTATGTTATAGTAATAGGATTTGTGCTAGGTTTTGTAACCATGTTGGCTGAGCCTGCAGTTTATGTATTGACACATCAAATAGAAGAGGTAACCAGTGGTTATGTTAAAAGAATGGTAGTCTTAATTCCGCTATGTATCGGTGTTGGTTTTGCTATTTCCCTATCCATGATTAGGATAATAGTACCTGAAATTCAATTATGGCATTATCTATTACCAGGATACATAATCTCCATTTCTATGAGTTATTTTGTACCAAAACTCTTTGTGGGGATTGCATTTGACGCAGGAGGAGTTGCTACTGGACCAATGACTGCAACCTTTATATTAGCATTCACTCAAGGGGCTGCTGAGGCTATTGAGGGTGCTAGTGTTTTAAGAGATGGTTTTGGAATGATTTCTATGGTAGCTCTAGCGCCAATAATCACCTTGCAAATTTTAGGGTTTATATTTATGAAAAAGTCTACAAAGGAGGGTGTTGAAGAAAATGCAAAGTAATCCTGATATAAAAGAACTTGAAATGCTCTGTGTAATTGTCAACTATGGATTGGGTAGTAAAATAGTAAAACATTCTAAAGAGCAGGGAATAAGAGGTGGTACTATTCTTCTGGGAAAGGGTACCATTAAGAATACCTTGTTAGAGTTTCTAGATTTAGCTGAAAGCCGAAAAGAAATTGTTCTTATGGCTGCAGATTCAACTACGGCATATACAGTGTTGGAGAAGCTTAACAGTAAATTTAAGTTTAATAAACCACATCACGGCATAGCTTTTAGTACTTCTATTACGAGTATCTTAGGAGCTAAAAATTATATTGCCGAAATGAATAAGGAAAGTAGAGGTGGAAAAAATCCTATGTATAATCTTATTATGGTAGTAGTTGATAGAGGTAAGGCAGAAGCAGTTATTGAAGCCGCATCTAAGGCTGGTTCTAGAGGTGGGACTATTATCAACGGAAGAGGCTCCGGTATTCATGAAACTAGCAAAGTATTTTCTATGGAAATAGAACCTGAAAAAGAAATCGCACTAATAATTTGCGAGAAACAGTTAACAGAATCAATTGCTACTTCTATTAGAAATGATCTTCAAATTGATGAACCTGGAAATGGAATCATTTTTATTCAAGATATAAAAAGAGCTTATGGCTTGTATTAATAAGCTCATAATATCACTCCTTATAAAAAATTACTATAGGTTTCTACCTATAGTAATTTTTTCTTTATTGCTTACAGCCTTTTTAACACTTATCACAATAATTGCTATTATAGTAACAATACACTCCGTTAAGGCAAAAGATAACCATATACCAGTGATTTTTAACAAGACACTTAATAAAAGTGCTAACGGGACAATAATAAAACACCCTCGGGCTACTGATACCGTAAAGGCTTCTTTTGCATTCTCTGTAGCACTTAAATACATAGACATAATTATATTAATACCAGCAAAGAAAAAACCTATGAAATAAATTCTAAGTCCCCTTTTAGCTATCTGTGCTATATCCAAGTTATTTTCACTGTTAAAGGCTGCAACTATAGTATCTGCATTGAAGAACACACCTAAATATATAAGAACTGCTAATATGATGGAAGTAATCAAGGCATAATTCATTACCTTTTTAACCATGTAAGAATCTTTTAAACCATAGCCTCTGCTAATTAAAGGCTGCATACCTTGTGCTATCCCAATAAATACGGAAACAGCCACAAGTGCAATATTTGCAACAATTCCATAGGAGGCTACTCCTATGTTGCCTTCTAATTTTAATATAACTAGATTAAAGGTTATAAGAGCAACAGCAGAAGAAATTTCAGTAATAAAAGATGATAAACCTAGTCTGACTATATCTAAAACCCAGGATAATCTTATTTTATTTTTACTATATCTAAAATTATTTTTCCCATTTAAGAAGTGAATAGCCAAAATAGCTAGGCTTATTATTGGCGCAAGACTTGTAGCAAAGGCAGCACCGAACATTCCCATTTTTAGGGGAAACATGAAGATATAATCTAAAATAATATTAGAGAAACTTCCTGTAAGCATTGCTATCATAGATAAATTAGGATTATTGTCATTTCGAACAAAAGCAATAATAATATTATTCATGATAAAAAACGGTGAAAAGCATAATATAGTAGTTAAATATGTTTTAGTCAGAGGCAAGGTACTAGTATCAGCACCTAGCAATAAAGCTAAAGACTTAGAGGCAAATATGCCGATAATGGCTAAAATTAACCCTATAACTAAGCCAATTTTTACACAAGTACTATATACCATGTTTGCTTTTGCATCCTTATTTCGGGATTTTAATATGCTGTATCTTGTAGCCCCACCTATGCCTACCATTAATCCTATACCATGTATGACGCTATAGATAGAAATAGAAAAGTTAAGAGCTGCAATACCTGTTGCTCCCAATGCTTTTGACACAAAAAAAGTATCAACAAGAATATAACAAGAAAGACCTAGCATACCCAGGATATTCAAACTTACATACTTAGTAAAATCTTTAAAAATTCTTTTCCCCATTTAAATCCCCCTTCTTTAAAATAAAAAGGTGTCCCTAACATTCCTTCTAAGACCTAACGGAATGTTCCAGAACACCTTAAAATCTTTACCCGGTGGCAAAGCTTAAGTTTTTTATATAAACAAGAATAATATTATTATAATTTTTCTAAAATGTCAACTGTTAGTCCTACTAAATCATCTTGCTACTAGCTACATTCATTTTTCACTGTCAGCTTATAACAACAAATAACAGAAAACATCCTATTTGTAACCATTTTAACAATCTTTGAATAAAATAAAATAGACCTAAACAAAAGGAGGATAAAATATGAGTTTATCAAAAGATAATAATTATTTATACGATGATAATAAAGAAGCTATTGATAATCTGGACTGCGATTTAGACAACAAAGATTTTCAGTTAAAAACTAGTTTAAAACATCGTTGCATAACTGTTTGTGGTTTACCTGGCCCTAGAGGTCCTCAAGGCCCTAAAGGAGAAAAAGGCGAACCTGGAAAAACTTTCGATTCCATTCATTTAAAGCAAATATCATCTGTTATGAAACAAATATTATCCATGTTTCCAAATTCAAAACTGCTAATCAACTACGAAAATGCCGGTTATGCTATAGGAACACCTGTTACTTTATACCCGGAAAAAGGAGACCCTTGTATCTTAAAATTAGAGGATACCTGTAGAAATATAGTAACTAACATTAATATTTGCAAGATTGCTGCTATTACTCTTATTGATAACTGCCATAAATCCTTCTTTGATAAAAAAGGTTCTATCAAATTTGATTTTCTTAAACCTTGTCCTGAAATATTCACTAGCAATTCCTACAAAACTGAATATGCCATAAGAAATTCACTAATTGCAGCAGCCCATGAAAATAAAATTGTAAACATTGTAGCCGGTGGAACTCCATTGCCAGCAAATATTGTTACCGCTGCAGACTTCGGAATAATTGTTCTGGGCAAAAACACTATTGTAGCTACTAGTATGATTGAGAGCATTTCCTACTACCAACCTGACAAAGAAACTTGTGGCAAGTTTTAGAAACTACAAAAGATAAAGTTATAGGAAAATTAAAATATCTCGGTTCACAAGCTTACTGTGATCCGAGATATTTTCTCTTTTTATCTAAAATTCTAACTTGTTAGAAACATTGGAAGCTACTGATTTGCCTTAAATCCATACCAAAATATCTCCATCCTCCCCTGTCCCAACGGAAGCCGGATACTGATCTACGTCCAACAAATACTAACCAGGCCCAGAAAGCTCTTCCTCTAGTAGGCCATATATATACAAATCTAAAGAGGCAGGGCTCAATTGCCCCTTGGTCTACAGCAAAGGGAGTTACTCCAAATTGCTGAGTTTTGGCCTGCTGAGGTGTAAAGCTAGGTGGAGCTGAAGGTGGCTGTTGTAGCCCCTGCATGGACCGTTGAAAAGCTACCGCCTGTCTATAAGGACACTGTGGCGGAAGATCTTCAGTCTCAAGGTCATAGATTTGATTTGGATCATAAAGACAGATATCTTCCTCATTATTATTTCTTAAATTTTCAATGTACATAAAAACACTCCAATTAATTACTCATTATATCTTATGGATAAATCAAGTTTTTGTTATTAAAACTCAAATGTTTTTTCATCCCCACATAAGAATAAGTGAAATTAATATCAAAAGGCGGACATTCTACTATGCCAATCCCAATGGGGCAAATAAGAATGTACGCCTTTCTTCATGTATAGTTTATGTAGGGAAACAGTAAATAATGAAAACATTATGCCTTTAATCTTTCCATAGCACGAATAACATTTTCCCTATCACCAAATGCTGTTAATCTGAAAAAACCCTCTCCCTTTGCTCCAAAACCTACTCCCGGTGTCCCTACAATATTATATTTAGTCAAAAGCTCATCAAAATACTCCCAGGAGGATAAGGCCCTCGGACATTTCAACCAAATATAGGGTGAATTTTTTCCACCAGTGAACTTTATGTTAAGTTGGTATAAGGTGTCTGCAATGATCTTGGCATTTTCTAAGTAATAGTCAACGTTCCCTTTTATCTGCTTATATCCCTCATTAGTAAATACAGCTTCTGCACCTCTTTGAACAATATAGGAAACGCCATTGAACTTTGTACTTTGCCGTCTAAGCCACAGCTTATTTAAGGATACCTTATTCCTAATAAGCTCCTTTGGAACCACCGTATATCCACAGCGAGTCCCTGTAAAGCCTGCTGTTTTAGAAAGAGAAGAAAACTCAATAGCACATTCCTTTGCCCCCTCTATCTGATAAATACTTGTAGGCAAGCTGCTGTCTGTAACAAAAATCTCATAGGCGCTATCAAATAAAATCACAGCCTTATTAGACAGTGAATATTCCACCCATTTTCTAAGCTCTTCTTTATTATAAACTGCTCCTGTAGGATTGTTTGGTGAACACAGATAAATAATATCTGCCTTCAGATTTTTATCAGGCAAGGGCAAAAATGAGTTTTTAGAGTTTCCCTCTACATAAACTATTTTCCGTCCTGCCATTATATTTGTATCAACATAAACAGGATAAACAGGATCTGGAATTAGGACTGTATTATCTACATCAAATATATCAAGAATATTTCCTAGATCACTTTTTGCACCATCGCTTATGAAAACCTCATCCTTTGAAAGTGTTACTCCCTTTTTATCATAATAGGAACACACCGCTTTACGCAAAAATGAATAGCCCTGTTCTTCTCCATAACCCATGAAAGTTTCTTTCTTGCCCATATCCAAAAGAGCTTTCTCCATTGCAGATATTACAGCAGGAACAAGAGGGAGGGTAACATCTCCTATTCCTAAGCTTATAATCTCTTTATTAGGATTTTCACTTTCATAGTCCCTTACCTTTTCTGCTATCTGAGAAAAAAGATAACTATCTTTAAGTTTTAAGTAGTTTTGGTTTATTTTCATATTCAACCTCCTTTTCCATTACAATTCCACCCTTCCGTCGAAGACTTTTTTACATGGTCCTGTCATATATACAGTATCATCTGTATAGCTAATGGTTAGCTCACCGCCAAGTAGTTCTACCTTAATATCCCTATTTTTATCACAATAACCATTCAAAACTGCCGCTACCGCCGAAGCACAGGCCCCTGTACCACAAGCAAGAGTTTCACCACTTCCACGTTCCCACACCCGAACCTTTAAACTATTTCTTCCTAGGACTTTGACAAATTCAGTATTTACCCTATCAGGAAATATTTCATTGTTCTCAAAGCTGGGTCCTATATCTGTAAGTTGAAGGCTGTCCAAGTCAACACCATTGGATTTTTCATCCCAAAATACAACTGCATGGGGATTTCCCATAGAAAGACAAGTAATGGCATACTCTTTACCATTTATACTCACTTCCCTACTTATTATGCTGTCACCTTCCAACTTTACAGGAATCTTTTCCGGTCTAAGCTCTGCCTTCCCCATATTCACCTTAACCCTGGAAACAGTCCCCTCTTCTATGAATAAATCTAATTTTTTAATACCTGATAGAGTTTCTATGGCCATCTTTTCCTTTTTTACAAGGCCATTATCATATAGATACTTGGAAATACAGCGTATAGCATTTCCACACATCTTGCCCTCACTACCATCAAGGTTAAACATTCTCATTCTTGCATCTGCTACATTAGAGGGCAAGATTAGCACAATACCATCTCCCCCTACCCCAAAATGCCTGTCTGATAAAAATACAGCCAAAGATTCAGGTGACTTTATTTCCCTACCATTTGTAGCTGCATTGTCTATACAATTGATGTAAATATAGTCATTTCCGCAGCCTTCCATCTTTGTGAAATTAATCTTCATAGAATCCCCCCTTAGATTCTTTAACACAATAACCCCTGTGAAAACTCACTGTATCCACCATAAGCTGTCTGCTGATGGTGGATTTTTTCCCACAGGCAAACTTATCACAGTTATACTTAACAATATATGCACTTGCCCCTATTAGGTTACTTTTAAAGCTAAGAAGGAGATAGGCCCATTAAAAAAGCAAAAGCCCAAAGCGACTTATTTAATATCACTTTGGACTTTATCATCTTCTCTATTCTTTATATTATAAAAGATTAAAACTCTTTAAGGAAAACATATTTTCCTTTATTAGATAAGTTTTTAGAGTAAACAAAACCAAGCTCCCGGAAGTCCTTAATGTCCTTTAAATCTGAAATCTGATTTTTCGCCATGAACTTGACCATCTCTCCTCTAGCCATCTTTGCCAGGTTTCCCTTTTGTTTCACTTTCCCATTCACTAGTTCTCCAAACTCAATAGTTACAAACCTATCCTCTTCCCTTATGAATTTCTCTATGCATTTTGAATATTCTTTTGAAGCCAGATTAACAATTGTCCTATCCTCTTCCACTAACTTCTTATATAGGGAGTCTCCCCAAAATTCATATAAGTCCTTGCAGCCATTAAGGGATAGCTTAGCTTGCATTTCTAGTCTATATGGACTTACTCCATCAAAGGGCCTTAATATTCCATAGAAGCCTGATAGGATACGCAAATGTTCTGATAGGTAAGCAAGGGCTTCCTCCGTCAAATTATTAGTACCTATATGCTGATATTGTAATCCTTCAAAGGCTATTATGGCTGCTGTTAATCCACGGCGCAGATCCATATTCTTATAGCGGTCATAGTTTAATTCTGCTATCTTATCATTACATTGCCACAAGGCTTTTGCCTCTGAATATGATAAAGATTGTATTTTCTCCATCAAAATAGATGCTTCATTTATAAATTCAGGGATTCCAGTAACCTGAAAACCATCAGTATCCACCCACATCTTTTTAGCTGGAGATATAATAATCTTCATAGCCTATAATTCCTCCAGCAAATACTCCGGTTTCTCTGATGCCTTCACATTAGCAAAGGCTTTTACAATGATCCCATCTTCATCAATCAAATATGTAGTACGAACCACTCCCATGGTAACCTTACCAAAATTCTTTTTTTCCTTCCATACATCATAGGCTTTAATAGAGGTAAGTTCCGTATCTGAAAGCAAGGTAAAAGGAAGACCATATTTCTCTTGGAACTTCTTATGAGAGGCTACGCTGTCCTTACTCACTCCAATAATCACAGCCCCCTTTTCCTGAAACTGTGGGTACATGTCTCCAAAGTTGCAAGCCTGTTTAGTACAGCCTGGAGTATTGTCCCTTGGATAGAAGTATAAAATAACCTTCTTTCCCTTGTAGTCCTCCAAGCTGTGAATCTTTCCATTCTGATCTGGCAAAGAAAATCCCGGCGCTTTGCTTCCTATTTCTAACATTGATATTCCTCCTTTAAATCATATTTAAATAACGGATAATAGATAAACAATTCAAAATATCCGCCCTAATATAAGGATCGTCATAATCTAAATCAAAGAGTCCTTTTATCTTTTCCATTCGATAAATACAGGTGTTCCGATGGATAAATAAATGGGCAGCGGTTTTGCTAATATTGCCATTACACAAAATATTGGCTTCTAAGGTTTTAAGAAAAACAGTTCCATTTTCCCTGTCATAATTTATTATATCACCTAAAATAAAGTTGGCATATTCCTCTAAATCTTCTTCATTTATTGTATTTAAAAGTAACCGTGGAAAGCCCAGTTCATGATAATCAATGATATTATTTTCTGTTGTAGATAGTCGAATAGACTTCATCGCTTGATAATAGCTATGTCGTACATCAAATAAGGACTGACTGATACTGCCCATGCCCATACATATCACTTCATGGTATTTTTCATACAAAATATTAAAGGCAGACTTTAGTAACCTTTTAGTCTTATCTATATACTCAGGGACAGCAAAAGCTAATATTATAATATGATTACTTATAATGATTGAATGAATGATAACCAAAGTGTATAGCATATTCATCTATATCTTCCTTGTTTAGTTTAGTTGCAAAAAGAAGATTATAGAAAAATCGATCTAAGTAATCTACTTTCTTTTGCTTTTGAATTATATAATTGCTAATATCTCTTGTAATATCTAATAGTTTTATATGATAATCCATTTCAAACAGTGGCATACTTTCTTTATTGGCATACTGAATGAGCTCTTCATTTAATCTTGATTCATTCTGCTCACTTTTTAATACAACTACTCCGGCTAATTGATGGGAAACAGCCTCTTCTAAAACCTTATCCAATCTTATATTGTTAACCACAAACATCAATTCTCCGCCGTGTACCCAATCTTCTAAAGAAGGTGTTTGCAAGATATAAACCCATGATACCCTTCGATTCAGTCCTGCTTCCCCAGCTACAAGATATATATCTTTAAATGATTGCAACTTATAGCTATTCAGTTTCAAGGCTTATTTTCATATTATTAATACTTTACCCCTAAATCAAGTTCAACTTCATATTCTACTGGCTTTTGCTTAAATAGGTATTCTCCTTTTCTAACGGATGCTAGTACATTAGCACGATTTCTGATTACATCAAATGGACTGTCTCCATTAAGAACGATGAAGTTTGCATCCTTACCTACTTCTAATCCATATCTATCTTGTATATTTAAGCAACGAGCTCCATTGTATGTGATTAGATCCAAGTCTCTTTTTATGTCTTCTGGTGACATAATTTGAGCCAAGTGAATTCCATTGTCAAGGATATTCATCATATTTCCATTACCCATTGGGTACCATGGATCATTTATTGAGTCTTGTGCAAAGGCAACATTGATTCCTGCTTCTATGAATTCTTTTACTCTTGTCAAGCCACGGCGTTTAGGATATGAATCCTGACGACCTTGAAGATATGCATTTTCTGTTGGACAAGAGATAAAGTTCATCTTGCTCTTTTTAAACAAGTCTATCATTCTAAAGGCATATGAATTATCTGCTGAACCAAAGGAGCAAGTATGGCTTGCTGTAGTTCTTGACCCATAATCCTCCATGAGAACTAGGGCATTTAATAACTCAACAAAACGTGAATGAGGATCGTCTGTCTCGTCACAGTGAACGTCTATAAGCTTATCGTATTTTAAAGCAAGTTTAACTATATCGTGAACAGATCTTTCACCAAATTCTCTAGCTGGCTCATAGTGTGGTATTCCTCCAACTACATCGGCACCCATCTTAAGTGCTTCTTCTACTAAATCACGTCCACCCTTATATGTGTACATTCCTTGTTGTGGGAATGCTATAATTTGAATTTCAACTATATCCTCTAATTCTTCTCTTAGTTCCAGCATAGCTTTAAGAGCAAGTCTTTTTACACTATCTACAGTTAAAGTCTCTTTGAATTTTGGCCACATTTCAATTGCTTCAAAAAGGGTTCCTGAACCAGCACCTTCTTGACCAAGTGCTGATAATGTATAAACATAATCTAAATGTAAATGAGGATCTACATAAGGAGCAGTAACCAGCTTACCCCCTAAATCAATTATCTCATCTGCTGGACCAAGATCCTTACCAATAGCCTTAATAACTCCATTATCTACTAAAATCTCACTGGCATCATCATGACGATAAATAACTGCATTTATGAACTTTTTCATTATTTTGATCTTCCTTTCATTTCCTTTAAGCTGCAAACAAGTTTGAAAACTGCTGCACCATTTTATCTTATGTGCTAGCATATATATCTACAACAAGGCAATATGTGTTGCATTGTTTTCTGAAAATTAAGAAATAAATACGGTTCTTATTCTATTGTAATAGATTTATCACTTACTGTAATCGTAGGAAACAACAAAAAAAATCAAAAGACTTACACGCAAAACTTCCAATAAAACATAAGTTTCATTGTACACTTTGTACATTGTTTTAAAAACTTATCATCTATATAATGAATGTGAAGTAAGAGATAAATACTGGTTCTATGGTTCTATCACAATAATTCGTACATTACTGAATAGCAAAGAAGGAGAAAAAATGAATAAAGAAAAAAATTCCCATGGCTATACTTAATAATCATGTCAAGTGTTACTTTTTTAGGTATCTTATCAGAATTAGTTCCATCAGGAATACTTCCTCAAATGAGCGAAGGCTTAAATGTATCTTATTATATAATCGCTGCAGCTAGACTTGCTGGTGGAGTATCTGCAGGTATTTTGTGGCCAATGGTTTCCGCATATGCAATGCGTCTAGTGCCTGCTAATCAACAGGGAAAAGCCATTGCAGTAACAATGGCTGGTTCTACTCTTGGCCTTGGCGTCGGTTTACCAATTATGACAACTATAGGTACAGAATTTGGTTGGAGAGTTACCTTCGGAGTTCTAGCAGCAGTTATCTTTATTGTTGCATTTTTAGGTCAAGCCTCTTTGCCAACTGTTGAAGGAGAAAAAAGAACTAAAACAAATTCACTCTTATACATTATTCGCAATAAATCCGTTATAATTTGTTTAATAGTAACCTTCTTAACTATCATGGCCAATTATGGATTATATACCTATATTTCACCACTGTCAGAGTACTTTGAAATTTATGGTGGAATTAAAATAGTTTCTATCCTGTTCGGAATAGGAACCATAGTATCTGTAATTTTAGCCGGAAAATTCGTTGATGAACACCTTGGAGCCTTGACAGCCTCAATGTTAATCTTAGCTTTTGGAGCACTTGTTACCATATTCCAAACTGCAGTAACTAGGCAGGTAGAAACAGGAAAAGACGTGGCCACTTCTTTACAGTCAAGTACCTTTAATTTTGCTATAGTTTTTGGAAGTTCATTAGGGGGACTTATTTTAGCTAATGCTTCAGTTTTATATATTCTACCCTACTTTAGTCTAAAAAGAGAATGTATTCATCTCCTATCTAGCTGAGCTAAGGAAATTCTTACTCCTGCCTAACAGAAGATCTCATCAACGGGAACGGTGAACATAAAGCCCGCATTTGGTTTCTTTTCTTCTTTTAGCAAAGACTTAATTGCTGCAACTACTCTGTATAGTTTATTCTGATCTTTTATAACAGTAAATATTGTCTTGTTATATGGATGATTGTCCTTTAATAGTTTTTTCAGAGATCCAAATAAGGGGATATCAGATATATCATTGTTTACTATGGTACTTCCCATGCCCTGACTTTCTAATATAGTGGCTCCATTAACATTATGCTCTACCAATAGTGATAAAACATCCTCTAGGTAGTCGGTGTTATTTAGGACTATAAATAAAACTTTCATCAACATACACTCCTTTCCTCTGCAGATATATTATTGGCGATATCTACATCATTTTCCTCCTCTAAGTCCTCTATATTCCTATATTTATCTAAGCCGTTTATTTCTCCAGCTTTTTTTATGGCGTATTTAGAGAAGATTGGGCCTGTAGTTTCATATATTAGGATACTAAACATTATAATTGTTGTTATAGCAGTAGCGTATTCTGGTAACTGCTGCCTTACCAAAACAGACAATCCAATGGATACTCCCCCTTGAGGAAGAAGGGCAAGCCCCATATACTTTGTTACTGATTTTTCTGCTTTCACCGACAAGGAACCAATTAAGCTTCCAAAGTACTTGCCTAAACCTCGAGCAAAGACATAGGCAATTCCAATACCACCAATTGACTTTAAAATACTTAGATCAAGCGATGCACCAGCCAAGGTGAAAAACAAGACATAGAAGGCAGGGACAAAATTATTAATAGAATTAAAGGCCTTATCAGGTCTGTGTAAAAGGTTAACTAATGTTGCACCAATCATTATATTAGTTAATAGTGGCGAAAGACCTAATAGGTTTGAAAGTCCCACACCTACACCGATTGCTATAAGAGAAGCAACTTGTAAATCATCATGAACCCTTATTTTCTTTAAGACTATTGTCAGAACTAGGCCAATAAGAAAGCCAACAATTAGTGAACCAAAGATCTCTATGGATAGATCCTTCATAAGATTGAGAAATGATGGCCTTATACCACTGACGGACATCTTTGCCAAGGTTATAGAAATACCAAAAGCCATTATTCCAAATATGTCATCTAAAGCTACCACAGGTAAGATGGTTCTTGTTAGTGGCCCATTTGCTCGATATTGTCTAATTACAAGAAGAGTTGCAGCAGGTGCCGTTGCAGCAGACATAGACGCTATAACTATACTAAAAGCAAAATCCCTGTTGAAAATAAAATACATAACTGAAAAAACAATTACTATTGCGCCTATTACCTCTGCTAATGTAATAACCAATATTTTCTTGCCGTATTCCTTCATGTCTTTTATTACAAACTCGCTTCCAATACTAAAGGCAATAAAGGCAAGGGCCAGTTCGCTGATAATCTCCAGTGACTGTGCATCTGATGAGCTAACTAGATTGAAAAATGATGGACCAAGAAGTAAGCCCAATACAAGGTAACCGGATACATTAGGTAATTTTACTAGACCTGCTAGTTTACCTCCAAGGAAACCTACTGCTAAAACAATGCTGATTTTTAAAATGATATCTATGGAAATCCCCTCCTATTAATTGTTTGAGTACTTGCGCCACCTTTAAAAAAGGACACAAAAAAAGCGCAGTTATACTACAAATGCGCTTGGTTCACTCCTATGAGGTTAGCTGACGGGTTAGGGCGCCCAAGTAGCCCTTCTAAAAAATTAGATTAACCCCAAATCCGACGGGTCCCCCACTATTATTAATATTCGGAGATAACTTTAACATCTATAATTATAGCATATTTAACAATTTCGTCAACTTAGGCTGCCTATAGCTTCTTTTATTTATCTTCCCAAATCTATAATGTTTTGGATAAGTCCCTTACACTTACCGCAGGGCTCACCAGTCTCTTCAATTACACCTGTTCCAGCACCAGTTACCTCTCCAACCTTTTCTACTGTGTCAGCACCATTCTTAACTGCATTAACTACAGCCTCTAAAGATACTTTCTTACAACCACAAACAGAAGAAAGTATAGCCTTCAATTCACTTTTACATCCTTCACACTCTGTGCATACTCCTGCAGATTCAACTAATTCATCCACTGTTCTTGCACCAGAAATCATTGCCTTTCTAATTGATATATAATCAACATCGTTTTTTGTACATATCACTCTATTTTTTGCCATATTGTTAAGCCTCCTTGATTTGCTTATATATTATCTAAAATAGCATAAGATTTGCTTATTTTAACTGTAGAATAATGAATTATAAGTTTGCCAGTTAGATTCTCTTTATATTATGTAGATATCCAAATTAACTTATTCAAAAGACCGATATCTTATTTGACCAATTTCCCTGTCCTAACACCTTGTAGAACATCTACATGTTTATAGTCATTTACTACCTCAATAAGACTCTTCATCTCATCAGTAACAACCTTATTTTTATGGTATACAATGCTAAAAAACCTATCCCAATCACAGTCTGTATTCTGAATAACATGTATTTTTCCATTCCTTATTTCCTCTTCTACCTGCCTAATAGAAATAACTGCTAGGCACTGATTTTCAATTACCGCCTTTTTTATAGAAGAAGAACTGTTACCTTCTAGAGCTATTCTTATTGGTATTTCTCTATCCTGCATATATCGTTCAAACAACTCTCTAGTTCCACTACCTTGTTCACGGATGGCAAAATTTTCACTTTTCAGTTCTTCTAGCTTAACCTTCTTCTTCTTAGCAAAGGGATGCTTGCTGCTACAAATAAGAACTAGGAAGTCATTTACCTCAGGAATAGAAATCAAATCTGAACTTTTAACCTTTCCCTCTACTATAGCGATATCTAGCTCCGATTTCAACAATTTTTCTTCTATATTCTTTGTGTTATTTACATGAGAATATATTTCGGTTTGGGGATTAATTTCCCTGAAAGCATTAATAACATCGCTAAGAATACAATTCCCCACGGTGTTGGTTGCACCAATTCTAATTTTCTTCACGTAATTATCTGCAATCATCATTTCTTCCATATCGTCAAACTGCTTTACCACATTTCTTGCATAGGAAAGAAGCCTTTGACCCTTTTCCGTTATGTATAACTTCTTAGAAAGCCTTTCAAACAAGAGCCCTCCATAATGTTCCTCAAGCTCTCTAATGGCTTGGCTTACTGTAGGTTGGGAAATAAAAAGTTTCGCTGCAGCACTACTCATTTTACCAGTATCAACAACTGCAATAAATATTCTCAAATGCCTTATGGTCACATTATCACCTGCTTTTCTTATCACTGAAATATTGATAGGTTTTACCTATGACTTTAATTAGATAATATCATTTTATTATTAACTTCACAAGTGATATATTGAAATTAGAATTCTGTTAAATTCAAAACAAAGAGGTGAAATATATGAAGGTTCTTATTATTGGCGGTGTATCAGCTGGTACTAAGGTTGCTGCAAAGCTAAAGAGGGAAAACTTTGCCTATGACGTTACAATTTTAACTAAAAGCAAAGATATTTCCTATGCTGGTTGTGGACTACCCTACTATGTTAGCGGGGTAATTGAAGATAGCAGCCAATTAATAGTTAATACTCCTGAAAGTTTTTCAAAGTTAACTGGAGTTTCGGTACTGACTGAAATGGAAGTGACAAAAGTTAATCCTGAGGAAAAAACTGTAGATGCATTAAATTTAAAAACACAAGAGTCCCTTAAGTTTGAATATGACAAATTAGTTATTGCCTCAGGGGCTGAAGCTATCAAGCCTCCTATTGATGGAGTGAATTTAAAAAATGTTTTTCTTATGAGAACACCAGATGATGCTTACAGCCTACGTCAGGCTGTTGATTCAGGTGAAACTAAGAGGGCTATCGTAGTGGGAGGAGGATATGTTGGTCTTGAGATTGCCGAGAATTTATCTTCCCAAGGAATAAAGACAGTTGTCATTGATATGGCAAAACATATACTGCCAGGTTTTGATGACGACTTTGCTGAATATGTTGAAAATCATTTAGCAGATCAAGGAATCATGACCTTCACTGAGACAAAACTTGAAGCTATCCTTGGTGAAGAAAAGCTGCAGTTGAAGCCGGTTTTAACCCTGTAAGTGTGGTAGCTGTTGTAGATGACAAGGCCCACTACTACCCTGATGCATCATCCTTTATTGTTAAGATGATAGCAGACAGGGAAAGTAAGAAATTATTAGGCTTGCAAGTACTGGGCAAAGGTGCAGTAGATAAAATGGTTGATATTGCTGTGACAGCTATTACTATGGGAGAAAGTCTAGAAGATATAGAAAATATGGATTTAGCATATGCACCACCATTTTCAACAGCAATTCATCCCTTCTCCCATACTATTAATATTTTATTAAATAAAATCAGCGGTGCTTTTGAAACCATAACTCCTGTAGCTTATGCCGCTGGAGATGCTGAAGAATTTAAAGTAATTGATGCTTCTCTTAGTCCAAGCATAGATGGAGCTCATTATATAGACCTTGAGAAGGTAAAGGGAGAGCTTACAGAATTTAAAAAGGATGAAAAGCTTCTATTGGTCTGTGCAAAGGGTAAAAGAGCTTACATGCTTCAAAACCGTTTAAAGCACTTTGGATATAGCAATACACTGGTTCTAGAAGACGGAACTACCTTTAATGAGCTAGATAAATAAAAAATTATTTTTGGAGGTTTAGGAATATGCCAGAATTAACAATTAGTGCAGCAGATGAAAAAAGAGTAAAGGCTTTAGGCTTTTTACGTAACAAGGGAACTAATAATTTCTCAGGTAGAATTATTACAGTGAATGGAAAAATAACAACAGCTCAAAACAAATGTATAGCAGAAGCTGCTGAGCTTTTCGGAAATGGTATTGTAACTTTTACTACTAGATTAACTGTAGAAGTTCAAGGAATTCCTTATGATAAAATCGAAGACTTTAGAGCCTATCTTGCTAAGGAGGGTCTTGTAACAGGCGGTACCGGTTCTAAGGTAAGGCCAGTAGTATCCTGTAAAGGCACCACCTGCCAATATGGATCAATTGATACTTTTGCCCTATCAGAAGAAATTCACCAAAGATTTTTTAATGGATACTCTGATGTAAAGCTTCCACACAAATTTAAAATTGCTGTTGGAGGTTGCCCAAATAACTGCGTTAAACCAGATCTAAATGATTTAGGCATAGTTGGTCAAATGGTACCTAATTTTGATGAGGATTACTGTAATGGATGTAAAAAATGTTCTGTAGAAGAAGCTTGCCCAATCAATGCAGCAAAGGTTGTTGATGGCCTTCTTAACATTGATAAGAAAGAATGTAATAACTGCGGACGTTGCATAGGTAAGTGTCATTTTGACGCCATTGAAGATGGACAGGTAGGCTATAAGATCTACATAGGAGGAAGATGGGGAAAACGTGTAGCTCACGGAAAGCCTCTTAGCAAGATTTTCGCAAGTAAAGAAGAAGCTATGGACATAATAGAAAAAATGATTCTTTTATACAGAAAACAAGGCAAAACCGGTGAACGTTTATCTGAAACTATTGAAAGACTTGGCTTTGAAAATATAGAAGCTCAATTATTATCAAATGATCTCCTTGACAGAAAAGAGGAAATCCTAGAAGCAAAACTTCACCTTACAGGAGGAGCGAGCTGCTAGAACAGGTAACAGGTAACAGGTATCAGGTTGCAGATATCAGGTGTCAGGTGTCGGATATCTGATAGCTGATGTTAGGTACTGGTTTTGAATAAGCTTATTTCTTGATATGTGGCATTGTTAAAAAGAAGTGTTGATAGGTAATTAGGGAGCTTGTCCTGAATTCTTACCTATCAACACTTTTTTAAAACATTCCTTTATAGTCTTTTTAGGGACTAATAAAAGCATTTGAATTCTATTTTATTTTAAATAGAAGAGATATTGTTTTCCAGCCTTATCTTCCCTTAAGACCTGTGAAGATGAGATCTTAAAAACCCTATCAATCTCCCTACTTTCAAATACCACTTCCGGCCTATTACAAATAACTATCTCCCCCTTATCCATAAGACAGACCCTGTCAGATGTAGAAAGGGCACTGTTTAAGTCATGGAGGACCATAACTATAGTCTTGCCCATCTTTTTTAGAATCTTTATTATTTCTAATATTTCAAGTTGATGATTAATATCCAAATAAGTAGTAGGCTCATCTAAAAAGATTATATCTGTATCCTGGGCTAAAACCATGGCTATATAAACCTTTTGACGCTGGCCACCAGAAAGCTCAAGAATATTTTTATTTATATATTTATTAAGGCCCATCTTTTCTATAGCCTTCTCCACAATTTCCTTATCCTTTTCCTGAGGAGTACGGGAAAAGCCTAAATAGGGGTATCTTCCATGGATAACCAAATTATACACCGTTATATTCGGAACAGACCTAAGCTGAGGTAAAAAGGATACCTTCTTTGCTAGCTCCTTCTTTGGAAGCTTTGACATATCCTTGCCCCTTATGGTAACTTCTCCTCTAAAAGGCTTTATCAAATTTGCAGCAGTTTTTAATAAGGTAGTCTTTCCACAGCCATTCTTGCCTATAATACTTGTAATACTAGCTTCTTCAAATTCTAGGTTTATATTTTTAATGATTTCCAACTTATTATAGCCTGCACTTATATTTTTTAATTTAATCATAAAGCTGACCTCTCCTGCCTTTAATTAGTAGATATATAAAAAAGGGACCTCCTAGGAAAGACATTATTATTCCAACAGGGATTTCAAATGGAGCAAAAAGCACTCGTGCCAGTAAATCACAAAACATGGTAAAAATACTTCCTAACAATGCGGATACTGGAAGTAAAATTCTATTGTCATAGCCAACTAAAATTCTTGAAACATGAGGAACAATAAGTCCTACAAAGCCTAAGAGACCAGCAAAGCTTATAGCACTTCCTGCCAGCATGGCTGCTAGAATTAAAAATATAAAACGAAGACAGCTAACATTTAAACCTAGGGATTTGGCACTTTCATCTCCTAAGGCCAGTATGTTCATATCATAGCTTAGGATCAAGGCTATAATAAGGGCAAAGACAATAAAAGCTCCTGCAAAAGTTAACCTTTCCATTGTTATAGCTGAGAAGCCCCCTATTAAAAAGGCTGTTCTTTCCATAGCTAAATCAGGCTTTAAAGTTAATATGGTATCTGTCATTGCTCCTATAAAGCTTGATACGGCAACTCCTGATAGAACTATAGCCATCCTAGAAGCTCCTGTACTTCTGGCTATAAAATAAACTAAAAGGACAGCCAGGAGAGCACCTATAAAGGCTGCAATAGTTGTATAGTTTAAGGCTGCAGAAAAAAAAGCTGCAATTAAGACAGTAAATAATCCTGCACCTGAATTTACACCAATAATACTTGGACTTGCAAGTGAATTATTTAATACAGACTGGAGTATGGCTCCTGCCACAGACAAAGCACAGCCTGCAAGAAGTGCAGCTAAAGTTCTTGGTATTCTAACATAGCTTATAATTCTATAGATTTTAGAGCTCCTATCCCCTTCCTTCATGGCAGAAAGAATTTCTGATAAGGATATTCTTGAAGCCCCAATGCTTATGCTCATAAAGACTCCAATTATTAGTAAAATTACAAGTAAAGCTATAACTATAGCGTTATAACTCTTGCTGTTTTTATTTAAATTTATCCGGGTAGAGAATTTTTGCAACATACTCATAGCTATCCCCCCATTTTGCATTAGGCTTATAATGGAATAGTTCCTTTGGAAGGACAATAACTCTATCCTTCTTTACTGCAGATAAATCACTCCATGCCGGGTGTTTCTCTATTCCATCCTTTAGAGCCTTTAAGGCCTTTTCACTATTACCCATTGTCACTACAAAAATATAGTCCGGATCTTCCTCAATAATTACTTCCATGCTTAGCTCCTCCAACAGCGACTGGTGCTTTGCTGCTATGTTGACAGTACCTAGATCATTAAGGATTTTACAGGCCATATTATCATCATTTTTTGCCTTTGCACCACTTGAAAAGGCACGAATAAATAATATATTGGGATTATTCTTCTTATCAATTTTACTTAGAACAGTATCAATTTGTTCTTTAACAGCTAAACCATTTTTCTCATATAATTCCTTGTTACCAGTTATATCTGTGCAAATCTTAAGCATATGCAGATAGTCCTCAAAATGCTCTACCTTAAAAAAGGCAAAAGTTATATTAGATTTTTTTAGGGTTTCTGAAATCTTCACATGGCTTTCTATATCAGGAGAAAGGATAACAAAATCCGGGTCAAGACCTATTATTTCTTCTAAATTTGGCTCCTTTATTGTACCAACAATATTTGTGTCTTGAGGCAAGTCCATATTTCTCTCGCTGATAACATCATTAGTTACTCCTACAAGGTCCCCTCCTGCAAAGATCCAAGTTTCAGCATAGGAGCCAACAAGGGAAACTACTCTTTTAGGCTTATCCTTCAAGTTAACAGTATTGCTTAATGAATCTGTAAAGCTGTAATAATATTTGCTATGAAGGTCTGCCTCTGCCTGCCCCTTACATCCTGTAAGCAGCACTGGTAACAAGCCAATTATAAGGAGTAGAGAAAATATGACCCCTGCTCTTTTGAAGTTTATACTTCCGTAGTTATGGCTAACTTTTCTACTTTTAAATATAAGATTCATTTTACTTCAGTCCTTACCTATTGATTTACTTTACTTAAATCATATTACTATAGTAATGTATTGTAAAATATAATTATATAATGATTATAATAGGTATTGCCTATAATTCTAGACTAATTTTTTGCACAAAAAAGGAGCCGCACATTAATTGCCAAGTCCAAAAGATGGTTTAATCCCTTAGATGCTTTAAGACCACTAATTATTTTACCAACTAATATAGCAGCAACAATTGTAGCAATTCCTACTTGACTGAATCTTTCATATAAAAGCCATGAGCCATCATTGCAATAACAGTGAGTAGACTGTCAAAGACAATCTTAACTTTGCCGTATTCCTTATGATACTTGATAGATATAACCTTTACCAAGGCATCCTGTGGATATTTTTAAGTGTTGACTAAAGACTGCAGGGCATACACCAACTGGAGTGGCACCAAGACTGGCCTTTATAGAAAGACTTACTCCCAGGGATGAAAAGAATAGACCTATCAACATCAAACCGCTACTTTTCCCTATTTAATTATATCAATTATTGAAAATGAGAGCCATGTAATTATTCCCTTTACTTTCAAATACTATAATACTGATGAAGCTAACTCTTCAAATTTTTTATTTAAGTGAATAGGACTCCATTCTGGACTTTTACAGATAAAAAGATAATCAAATTTATCCTTATGTATAGATCTTATATCTTCAGTATGTTCAAATGGAAATAGTCCATCTAAGCTGTAAACCTGTGAATCTTTTCTTCTAATCCACTTTACTTTTGTATTAGGCCGTTCTTCAATCACCCTTCTTAACCAGTTGCCACAGTTCCAGCTGTCACTTCCCTTATAATAGTGGTAGTAATCATGGTGGAAATCGATATTTACTATTTTTAATTTTAATTTTGTTGGTATCCTATCAATAATGCTCTTTATATATTTATGATTGTCCACCTTCAGAAAGTTTTCCCTTGCTATTTTCAAGTTCCTTAGATAGCTTTTCAAAAAATAATAATCGTCAATTACTCCTACTTGCTTAAGTTCTGGATATCTTAAATATCTCTTTTTCCAGATGGATTGTAGCATATCATTAGGCATCTCATAATTTACATCGGGAAAATACATGTTTCTTTTCTCTGATGAAGCATTAATAAAGTAATCAAAATCAATGCTTAATACCCCTACCATACCATCCCCCCTATAATAAATTTATATTCTTATTTATTATAGGGTATAAAGTTGACATTTTCAAAAGGGCCAGTCAAGAAGTCTCCTTCTCAACTGGCGTCCATCATATTGAAAATATATTATCCATGTCTCAATGGTTATATTGTTACATAAGTCACTTATTTGATAGCAAGTGCAGTTCCCCATTCACTTTCATTAAATCCTACTAGAACAAAACCATCACCAACAAGAATTGGACGTTTCACAAGCATACCGTCTGATGCTAACAGGCTATACTGCTCTTCCTGGCTCATGTTGACCAATTTGCTTTTTAGATTCAATTCCTTATAGACCTGTCCTCTAGTATTGAAGAATTTCTTTAGAGGCAAACCACTTTCTTTATGCCAATCCTTCAACTCCTGTATTCTAGGATTATCTTCTTTGATATGCCTTTCTTCAAAGGCTATATTGTTTGCCTCCAACCACTTCATAGCCTTCTGGCAGGTAGTACATTTAGGGTAACAAACCAATACCATAAGATCCTCCTTAATATTACTCTACTAGCTTATCTTTCATCTTTTCTATTAGTTCTAAGATTCCTGCTTCCACCTTAGTAAGGTCTTCTTCCTTGGGAACACCTTCAAATTCCACAGATTCAACGAAGTCCCAATTCATTCTATTTCTTTCAATTATTTCACTTAACTCTTTCTCTGCACCACCAGACCATCCATATGATCCAAATCTAAAGGCTACCTTCCCTGAAATTCTCTTTCTGCCAACCTCACTTAATGCTGCAGCAACTGGTGGGAAGAGCTTGTATTCATAAGTAGGTGCTGCAATAATTATACCTGCAGATCTAAAAACAGTTGCTACCATTTCACTTTCACTTTCTATGGGCATTTCTAGCTTGTTGTATTTAATTCCTTCTCTTTTAAGTATGGCTTCAGCAAACTCCACTGCTTTTCTTGTCATTCCATACATGGATCCCCATAAGATAGTAACTTCATTCTTACCTGCTCCCTCAGCATATCGGGCATATCTAGCATAGTCATCCATAATTTTTTGTGGATTCTTTCTATAAACCGGCCCATGACCAGGTGCTATTGTATTTATTTCTAGGGTCTTTGCTTTCTCAATTGCCTTTTTCAAACTAGCTGTAAAAGTTGTCATTACATTGGAATAATATCTAATTCCTTCAGTTTCAAAGAAATCTATCTCTTCTGCTGTCATCTCATCATCAAAGCAATGATATCCCATCCTGCCAAAGCTTCCAAACATATCACAGGAAAATAGAGTTTTTGTATCCCTTTCATAGGTGTACATGGTGTCTGGCCAGTGAACATTTGGTGCTGGATGGAAACTCAATACCTTGCCATTTCCAAGGTCTAAAGTATCCCCTTCCTTCACAATCCTTATATTATCTTCACCATAGAATGATGCTACCATCTTTGCAGCTTTATCAGTACATACTATTGTAAAATCATCCTTAATTTTTTTGAAGTTTGAAATCCAGCCGGAATGGTCTGGTTCCATATGGTTAACAACCAAGTAATCAATACTTTGGGGGTCAACACCTATTTCTTCTAAGTTTTTATAAAGGGTTTCAGGTATTCCATCCCAACCAATTACTCCATCTATTATTGCAGTCTTATCTCCCTGTACTATATAGGAGTTAAGAGTTACGCCATTTGCAAGTTCCCATATTCCTTCAAATAGTATTTCCTCAACATTCATAGTAAGCATATGTATGCCTTCTGCTATTTTTAATTTTCTCATGCATATTCCTCCTTTAACTTATAATAATAATATCAAATAATTGACCAATCTGCATGTAGAAAAATCTGATATAATTATACTATCCTACTATTCTACAAGATGGTAATCATTTCTTTTCTATTCTCTTTTCCTTAAAATATATTCTTTTAAATTATATCATCAAATTGGACATAGAGAAAGCACCCAAGCCTTAGCTGAGTGCTCTGAATATCTTCTTTAATTTTGAAACCTGAAGATCCTAGATTATTCCTTTTTATTAATCTCTCAAATACATACAAGGAATAGGCTCTAGGGTGTACTTGTTTGCGAAATACACAATCTGCCCAACCTCTTCCCCCAACTACTCTTTTTTACATTGAATATACTGCCATAATACAAATCTCCTTTCTAGGTCTTTTTTAGTAATTCATTGTTACGAGTTGTAAGCAAAGGCAATAAAAAAGCCCCGAAGGAGCGATTTTCTCCACATCGATGTTAGCATTACCACCTTACAATAAGTAGGTTGGTGTATGGTCAACGAGCTAACCCTCTACCATAACTGTTAATAAGAAGTACAATATTTAATTTATAAATAAATATTACCATAACTTTTATTTAAAACCAAGTTAACAATTTTATATATTATAACTGTCAGCATTTGCCTGTATTCTCCATATAATTATTCCTATAATAAAGCCTACTAGCGCTGGTATAATCCAACCAAATCCATTATCAAATCCCGGCAAGAATTTGTGAGCAAAATCGATTATTCCCTTAATTATTCTGCTATCCTTCAAAGTTGCAGGTAATGCATTACAAAAGTCGAAGGTTGCTGCAATAATTGTTAATAAAATTGTAGACCTATATATATGCCTCTCTTTATTAATAATTGGTGCTAATAAGGATAATATAATCAAAACAATTGCTAGTGGATAAAGGAACATAAGTACAGGCAAAGATAACTGGATAATTTTATTTAATCCAAAGTTAGCAATTATAAAGGAAATAGCAGTAAATAAGAAAGCATATTTATTATATGACATTGATTTTGGAAACATTTCGCTAAACATTTGAGAACATGAAGTAATTAACCCTATTGCAGTTTTCAAACAGGCAACTGTTACTATTGCTGCCAGCAACACTTTACCTATAAAGCCAAAATAATGTTCACTAACCATGGACATAATTATTCCACCATTATCGGCCCTGCTAACACTGCCTAAGCTTGTTGCTCCCATATAAGCTAAGGATGCATATATAAGACCCATCCCAACAAGACAGACCAAGCCAGATTTACAAGTTTCAATTGCTTTTCTTTTTGGATCTTTCACACCTAACTTTTCAATATTTGAAATAATCCAATTCCAAGATATCTATCATCAATAAAAGGGTTCAAACCTACTTCAAATGCAACAGATGCAGTACGTGGAATGGCGAATAAAGGTCCTATTGTTAAATATAGCATACAGGTAAATAAGATTGAGTATATCCTACTAACAGGCTTAGCTAAATCATATAAACTTTCACTTTGGGCAAGGACAGCTGCAATAACACCTAGCAGAGGAAGGCCTACTCCAGTAATTAGAAATCCAATTGTTGCTTGTAAGCTATTACTGCCAGCCAACTGTCCCATATGAACAGGAAATATCACGTTGCCAGCTCCAAAAAATAGGCCAAATAATAATGAACCGATCAATAAGTTAGATTTAAAATCAAGTTTTTCTTTCATCAATAAAACTCCCTTTACTTTTGTTAAACTTGTAGTTTTCTCTTATCTTTCCCACCAGCTTTAATTATAATACTAGCTAGAACTTTTACCATCATTTTATCAGAAAAATATACCCACGATATGTTCCCATAAGCCCATATCGTGTGTATAAGTCCATTAGACAACTAGCCATTATATATTAAACCTATTTCTTTCTCATTCTCCACTTGATTATAAGTAAACTTTCTCCTACTCCTTTTCCACAATAATCAGAGGGATGATCATCTCCTCTTTCGTAAGTCCCCCATGAACAGCAATAAACTTATCAGCCTCTTCTTTTGTATTATAGATTGCCAAATCATCTGTTGCAACAGCAAGATAATCTCCCAGCATATCAAGAAAATCTTTATGCTCTCTTCCATAGCACAAGAGTGTCCTCTAGTTCTTCAGTAAGACTCTCAATTATTATTTCAAGTGTTGAAAGTAATCTTTTTGATTGGTCACTATAGCAACCGGTTAAGTGCATGGTATAGTCTGGCTCATTGCAGTAGCAGTAAATATACTTACGTCCAGGCTCCCCACAATATTTTTTTATTAGTTGGCAACTTTCATTAAAGGTCTTAGGATAAGGTTCCTCAAAGGGTGTAACATAATAAGCTTTCCCTCCAGCTGAATTAATACTGTCAACCACACTTGAATATCCACAGTACTTCTAAAGCTAATGGGGATACTAGACTACCCATCCAAAATGCCAGCACAACATTTAGAACCATTAATGAGTATAAATTTACTCGCTCGATTAATCCTACATAGGATGGCAATACTTGAGCGGCTAAAACTGTAAAGAATCCTGATGCTATAAAAATAATACTAAATATTTTCAAAAAAACCGTCATCTTCGGGTATGTTTTTGCTTTAGATAAACCGAGGGCTAAGAGAATGGACAACACAATGTAACTGAGTACAATAACGGCTGTTATGGCATAATGCATGGTGTTTTGAAAGGAATTGCTCCAGGCTGTGTCTGCTAAAGGAAAGAACTTATATCCGAATGTGGAAAGTAGTTCCGCTAATGTTTTTAAAATTAAGGCACTGTAAAATATCTTATTAATAGGAAAAAATCTTTTAAAAAAGACCAGAAGGACTCCGCAAAATAGCAAATTGAAGATATTGTAGCCCCAGAGAATCTTTGTTGCCATCGGCTGGCTAATGGCTGAAACAGCTGTAAGATCACTAATGGGTTGGATTAAAGGATTAT